>Ga0075011_10000010_pt1 | contig 140523 bp, 121 predicted proteins | sample TARM_MetaG_T_14_FD_72354 | JGI IMG/M metagenome (GOLD analysis project Ga0075011, IMG submission 72354) | Freshwater microbial communities from Pennsylvania, USA, analyzing microbe dynamics in response to fracking - TARM_MetaG_T_14 | ecosystem: Environmental > Aquatic > Freshwater > River...
ATCAATGAGAAAACTGGCGCAATCCGGACAGGTAGAGTAAAAATAGGGTTAGAGAAAAGCTAGGGATATGAGTCGTCCGGTTAAACCGGAGCCGGTGTCCGGAATCACCGGAATACGCAATTGAAGCTGTTGAGCAGTTCACTGATTGTACTAGTTTAGAAATTAGCTTGGATGAAGAAACTGGTGAACGCGATGGTTACTTCTGTTTAAATTGGAGTGACTATGATGAGATGCGTAAAGTGTGTAATCGTGTAACAGAACGTGCGAGAAAAGCAGCCCGAATCACCAAAGAAACAATTACCTATAATCATCTAGCGTTGCGCTTAGGAAAAGAACAAAAGACTATACAAGCATCTAACGACATCATTTCGAAAATGCTGCGTCTAAACATATCAACTTCTGATAAGCAATCAGCTCTAGAGTTGGTTACACAGGACAAATCAGCAATATCGGCGTCAAATCCAGAAATTTTGGGGAAACTCAGGTCGGATATTGAGCTAGTCACACTGGAACGACTTATTGAGCAGTTTGAAAACTTGCTTGGTAAGAGAACTACCGAGGAAACTTGGCAGCAGCTTTTTAATGAAAACCCTTTTATGTTGTCACTTACTTTTGGATATCCAGCGATAAAGGTGCGGGATCAGGCTTCTGTGGGTGGCAAGCGCTTATCTGGTGACGGAGAGAAAATAGCTGATTATCTGTTAAAAAATGGGATTACTAACAACCTCGCCGTTATAGAAATCAAGAAACCGTCAACTCAACTGCTAAATAAAACAGCGTATCGAGGGGCTGTTTACTCAGCTAGTGCTGATTTATCCGGCTCTGTAACACAAGTATTGGATCAACAGTATCATTTACAGCAGAATATTGCCTCCATTAAGGTAAACTCCAGAACTTACGATATTGAATCTTATGCGATTCATTGTGTCCTGGTTATCGGAACTTTACCCGAAGACGAGGACATGCGAAAATCCCTAGAGCTTTACCGCCGCAATTCAAAAGATGTTGAGATCGTGACTTTCGATGAGCTTCTTATGAAACTTAAACAACTAAAACAGTTTTTGTCGTCAGAAGATGTAATTGAATAGCTACCGCCCACATTACCTTTAAGTTCCAAGGAAGATGGGTGCTGGTCTTTCTTTTTGTCTGCCCAATCTTATCCGTAAGCTAGCTAATTCCGAGAAATCGTAACACGCTTCTTTCCAGAGGTGTGCCATCGCTGAATCAAAGCAAAAACACACCTTATGCCCCGAAAAGTGTTTAAACCTTAGTTTTAGGAAACACTTCCTTTGTCATGATTTGACCTATTTATTCTAATAACTAAATATGTAGTTAATTTTGTATGAGGTGTTATACCGACACTGTCTTCATTTTGAATTTATTGGCTTATTTTAAATAGATAAACAATAGGATAAGTGATTGCGTTCGGCATTTTTCTCTGCATTTATAAGGAATGTGTCTAGTTAAAAGATACTGTTAAGTTTATAAGGGCATCTATGAAGGTTAATGATTTTGTGTTCACATACGGTGGTCGCTACGATCCTCGCAGAAAAAGCATGTGCAGAGTTCGAGTTTTTGTTAACTCGGACGCGAAAATTTCATGTGTATTGACAGACCTCGGTTGCAAAAACCCGGGACAATCGATAACAAACTCAATAGAAGATGCTATTTCAGCCCTTGTCCAACAAGGGCTTGTACCAGAAAGTGCTCACTTTATTGAGCATTACGACAGAGAATATTTTTTCGGAGGAGATTTTGATTTAGTGAAGATTGATGAGGCTGGTCATCCTACTTGGATTCGTTCTTCGTTAAATAAAGTTTGTATCCTTACCAATGCAGATGAAATCGAGTTTACACGCCATTCACTAAGACAGAAGCACATATACGATAGCCTTGAAAAGAAAAGACATGAACTGAGTCCTTATATTGACGAGCCATATCCAGAGAGTTTTGATGTTATCAACAAAAGAGAAGACCTTGCTCTTAAACAAGTGCCAGTGGGCAAATTATCTGAGCTCATAGAAAACGGAGCTAGTGAGCAAGAAATCCAGAAACTGATTAAATCTGACTTGACTTTAATAGGTGATTATTTTGGTACATTAAAAGAAGAGTATATATGTTTGTCTGAGTTCCCAATAAACGACGGGTTTGTTGACTTTGCTGTATTCACTGGGCGATCGAGAATGGAAGTCACTTTAATTGAAATTAAAGGGGCAAACTACAATTTAGTGAATGCTAATGGTTATCGCGATTTTTCAGCTAAAACAAACCAAGCGGTGCAACAGATACGCTCTAGATTTGGCTATATTACGCGTAATTATGAGGAATTCCGTAGTTATACGCATGATGTAAGAAAGAAAGTTGAGTCTGGTACTCAAATATATAACTCTTTAATTGGTCCTCAAGGTGCACTTCAAGTGGACCCGAATAAAGATATCGTATTACATGCTGTGGTAATAGGAGGCCGAAGTAAAGATGATTACGAGGAAAGCAAATTAAGACATGAATTTGAACAATCAATGTCGCCTTCGATTAGAGTCGAGTCATGGGACAGTTGGCTTAAGAAATCTGATCGAAAATAAGCTTAACAAACGGTTCAAGATGGACTACCAACGCTTGGCGGTTTTAGCTCAAATTGGTTTTAATGGTTAAGGTGGCTATTTGGGGGTTTGGTGTAATGCGTTGTTAGCCCCTTAAGTGGGTGTTAGTTTTTAGAGGTAAAGGTAAGTTGAGAAAAAATAATAAGTTTTGTATCTTCTGTGGTCAAAAACCATCAAATAAGAACAAAGAACACATTCTGCCTAAGTGGCTACTCTCAATGACTGGAGACCCAAATCGCGAGGTTTCTCTCGGGCGTAATTGGAGTTCAAAAGAGCTTGAAGTTCGCAAGTACAATTTCTCTTCTTACACGTTCCCAGCATGCAAGTCGTGTAACGATCAATATGGGGCTATGGAGCGTGAAGTTAAACCTATTATTCAAAGAATCGAAGCTGGTTTCCCTATTAACTTGTCAGAAACGGATTTACTTTTAGACTGGTTCGATAAAGTGCGAACAGGGCTTTGGTTAGCATCATTCTACCTGAATAAAAATTGGAGAGGTATAGAGCCCTCTTTCTACATAAATCAAAGGGTAGGACAAAAAGACCGTTGTCTATTCCTCTATAAAAGTGCAGATCCCATTCCGGGATTAACCATTCTGGGTGTTGATACGCCGTTGTTTGACTCCATGCCATCGGTATTTGGTCTTCGTATAGGAGGGATGTTCTTTGTTAGCATATCTACAGACATGTTACTTCACAAGCCGTTCGGCTTACCTGTGATTAAGGATAAGACTGCTGTTGTGGGTAAAGACGGTCATTTCATTAATTTTGAGTGTGGGTCAGAACAAATCATTGAGCCTGATCTAATGACAAAGTATTTCCCTCCAACTTCGACAGGTGTATATCAACCAATAATGCCTTTAGAGGTTCGTTTACCTCAGAGTAGCGATGACGAGTTTGCTAGTGAGTACTGCAGGAAGTTATTTAATCATGAATACTACAAAGGTCCTGCATTTGTCTCTTCACAAATTGAGCCATTTTCTGTGTTTCGGCCTAACTGTCAACGACTTTTCTCACCAGATAGAGTGTTTAGTAATAATTATCTATCCGCTGAAATAGCATGTTGTATTGCTGATCTTCAAAGGGATCTTTATAACGAATATATAACTTTTGATGGAATTGAGGGGGATGACCTAAAATTTTACGAGCAACAAAAACGCAGCACATTAGCGCTTCATAACTTGATCATTGATACATTTAAGCAGCAAGCAGCAAGCAGCTGAATATTTGTAGAACAAACCTAACGTTTAAGGTTTCAAGATACTTTTTATTATCTGAACGGATACCGCTAAGTCATTTTCGCTAAGAAGCTTTTGTAGGAAAGTTTCTTACGCTGCATTTGGGTTAAAGCAAAAATTTGCTAACTTATGCTGCAATTTTATGCCGTTATATATTGCAAACTTGACTATAACTCATTGATCATACGTGCGCGGTTATGCAGACTTATGTTGCACGTATCACCTTTCTGCTCAATCCCAAAAAACTCAAAAGTTATTAACCAGTTATATACACTAGTTCGGCTTCCGTTTATTTTTCGTCTAATTATTGCGATATCATCACTTCTTTGTATTAGTTTGTTGCCTCACGTTCATCAGCTTTCCCTACTTTAGGTTATCTTTCGGTGTATGCTACTTTGTAGAGAATGTGTAAATGCTCATGCTTCAATAAGATAATGTTTTTATATCAGCAACTTATTTGTATTGTTTGATGGGGGGCGTTTTGTCACAACCAGACTTAGTAATATGCTCATTGTTACCAAAACAAAGAGTTTATCCTATTGAATATTCAATATTGTACCCGATGTGGTAAAGAGACAGAGCATCGAGAGCTGATTAAGCAAAAGCCTTCCAAATACGGGAAAAGCCGTAAGGAACAGTTTAAAGCATTTCTTGAAGGATTCTTTGGTGGCGTCGCCAGCCCGGTCGGTGCTTCATTGGATCTCATAGACCGATATGTCGTATGCGCTGAATGTGGCCTTAAAACACTAGAAAATCAAGGGGATGAGTTTCTGTAGTTTAAGACCGGAACGAATAGTTTTTCGCTTGCAGTTACGCGGCTATTGGTACCATTATTTACATTAACTTTTACTTAGCTTTTGGTTGACTAAAGCGGCTATCGGTTAACGGAGTTTATTGCTCAGTTTCATCTTGTGAGGGGAATTTGGTTGTACGGTGAAAAACAAACAAAAGCGTTTTGCTCGAGCTGTAAAGACGTTACAAGGCATGAATATGTCTTGTTTGGAAAGAGTGGACGTTCAACTAAGTCATCCTTAAATAGAAAGTTTTTAACGGTACTGTTTTCTTTCTTAGACACTGGTTACGGAAGTGGTGATTATAAATACACAGAATGTGGAACATATTTAAACTCATCCGATAATATGGATTAAAGCGAATTTCCTAAAACTTTCTGCTATCCAAAGATAATGCAAAACAAATAACTTATCATGGCCCGTATAGGCGTGGAGGATAAGGGATGATATTCATCAGAGATTACGTTGAAGCAGATGCTAAAGCGTTATGGGATATTCACTTTCACACAATTCGTAATATCAATATTCGGGATTATACTCAGGCACAGGTTAAAGCCTGGGCTCCGGATTGTTTTGATTTATCTATTTGGCAACAACTGATGCAACGGTTGTCTCCATTCGTGGCTGAAATAGATGGTGTGATTGTTGGTTATACGGACCTGCAGTCTGATGGATTGATTGATCATTTCTTTTGCCATCATCAGTATCAGGGACAGGGTGTCGGTAAAGCTCTGATGAACCATGTTTTTGAAGTGGGTAAGCGGCGTGGAATCCCCCGTTTCTATTCAGAGGTGAGTATTACAGCCAGACCATTTTATGAACATTTGGGGTTTTGCGTGGTTAAAGCGCAAAAAGTACCGGTTCGCGGCCAGGTATTAACCAACTTTGTGATGGAAAAGTACATGGAACAAAAGGGAGAATAGTGGCTGAACAGTATGATTTTTGAACGTTTACTGGGCATTGTCGTCTAAACTTATCAATATGAGAGGTTACGAGCTCGTCATTAGAGACAATTAATGTATTCTTAGTTGAAACTAAGAAGAGGCTTCTATCAATGTCACAAAAATCTAAACTTCAGAATGAAGATAAACTGGTTAAGAAGGCACTTGAGATCGGCGGGAAGATGGCAAAGCTGCAAGGTTTTGACCTCCCTCAGTCACCACAACCTGTAAGAGTAAAAGCGATTTACCTATTTTTGGTCGATGCCAAACAGATCACGCCACTACCTGACAGCAAGCTCGATGGCGCAAATATCAAACACAGACTGGCTCTTTGGATGCATAATGCATTGCCAGACAACGATCCTTTAAAATAAAAATGAAGTTGTCCTATTAGGCTCCTGAGAAGCGATATAATGCTTGCGTTTTGAACGCTTGACGATGTACAAACAAGGGGCAACCTATACCCTAATTTTATTCATGTAGCATGGAAGAAAAATACTCACTGTCTTCCATAAGAATATGCTGTGAAATCATCTCATACAGAAAAAAATGTAGAAGCTCGTTTTCTCTGATCTCATCCGAGTTATAGCGATGATTCAGGTTCTTTGCTTTTTTAATCAGGTTGCTATGAATAGTCTGGTGGTATTGCCATCCGGAGTATTCGGTACGTTGAAAAATGGATTCTTCATCTTTGAAATGCTGCTCAATTTCCAAAATTAGTGAATCAACTATAGAAGATATCTTATCTTTGGGGCTACTCTCCAAAATAGCTTGAAAAAGTGTATTGGCGTGTTCTAACAATGTTCTATGCTGAGTATCAATCAAACCATTACCTGACTCATAAGCCGCATGCCATACTAGTTGAACCGGTGGTGATACTTTATTGGGCATCTCTTTTATCGATAGGAAATCACTTTTCACACAGTTTCGCCCTGACGATTTAGCACGATATAGCGCTTTATCTGCACGTTCTAACCATGAATCTAAAGTATCGCCAGCCTGACAGCTAGAAAAACCTAAACTTGTTGTTATCCTTAACCCCTGATGAAATTCATGCTTCTCTATAGCGGCTCTTATTCTTTCAGCCAGAGATGTTGCGTGGGAAAATCCAGAGTTTGGTAAAAGCACCACAAACTCTTCTCCGCCCCAACGAGCGAGAACATCTGTCGTACGAATACAACGTTTAACAACCAGACAAAACTCTTTTAATACTAAATCACCCGTACGGTGGCCAAATTGATCATTAATTTTTTTGAAAAAGTCTATATCTAATATGATCAATGAAGCAGGGTGGCCGTAACGCTCAGATCTTTCGATTTCTTTTTGAATTTCTTCTTCCAATCGAACACGGTTCCATATTCCTGTCAGCCGATCCTTCATCGCTATCATTAGAATGCATTCGTCTGCGCGTTCTTTTATCATTAATACGAAACCATTTGAACTCAGAATAAGGGAAATGAAAACGATAAAGAACGTGAGAACCTGAGTTGGTGTTTGATGCAGCATGCTGGTTATATCATCGGGTTTGAATACTGCGTTTGTCACACGGATGGCTAATACTCCTATTACCATCATCATGCTCCCAACCATCAGATATTTACCTCTCCCTATAACTTTATATTTAAGTAAGGCGAACAATATAAACATGCATTGCGAAGCGTAGATCAATCCGCTAACCATAATGCGTGAACTAATGCTATCCATCATAAAACTGAACGCCACACCAAGAATCAGCGGTGGTGAAAAATACCAGAACCATGACAAAGTTCGTTGGTGAAACTCCATAATTGCAGCTAGAAAAAATGAATAACTGGCAGAAAGAGCGGTATTAGCAAGAATAACTGATATCAGTGATGGCGTTTGATCTCGGAGGAAAAATAAAATGTAAACCAGAGTTTGTAATAATAATCCAACTGTCCATAACCATAGCTCTTTATCTTCCTTTACACGCGTCACCCAACCAACAGAAAATCCCAGAGCACCGCTTGTCGCAATGATCATTAAAAAGATAGTTGGTATATGAATGGTCATAAAGTCACCATGATTGTCGTTCGTTCCTTAACTCAATGATTATAAGGGACTGCTAAAGTATTCACAGTGATATATCTATGTTTCGGGTTAATTAAGTTTTAGTAATCTGAACGGATGTGTCAGGATGAAAATCTTAACAAACTTTTGTCCAGAGCCTTTACATCGGCGCTTCTAGCTCAGAAATGCCCCATTGTGTTTAGAGTTGTTACTCATAACATTTCTGAGCCTTCCTATTTGAACAAATATTACTAATGCCTATATAGTGCAACTAACCACATAAAAGGTGGTCACGCACGGATTATGGGAAACAGAAAAACCGCTGTATTAATTGATTCAGAAAACACTCCACACGCAAAGCTAAACCTGATTATTGAAGAGTTATCTAGTATTGGGCAGATCATCGTTAAACGTGCATATGGTGAGTTTTCTGCTGAACAACTAAAAAACTGGAAGCAGTCTTTGAATGAGCTAGCAATTCAAGCTAAACAGCAATTCGCCTTTATATCTGGAAGAAACTCGACAGACTCTCTAATGATTATTGATGCAATGGACCTCTTGTACAGCCAAAGGTTTGATGCTTTTGTGATAGTGACTTTATAAGTCTTGCTATGAGATTAAGAGAATCGTAGATACACGTATCAGTATTGAAAAAGCGATGAGTCCGAATTCGTTTAAAAACGCTTGTGACGACTTTGTGGCTATAGAGAACTTAAACGCTGATGAGCTTGGGGAGGTAAAATTAAGCTCTAATCAAGACGCTGAACGCGAATTATGGCGATTAATGCATCAAACATGGCAGAACTATACTTTAGAGATGAATCGGGTTGGGCAAAACTAGGTGAAATTGGCAAATATTTAAAGAGGTTGAAGCCAGATTTCGATACTCGAAATTACGGGTTAAAGAAGTTATCTGATTTTTTCGATAAGTACCCAACGCGCTATAGAACCCTTAACACTAAACGTTCTGGTATGGAGTCTCAGTTAATAACAAAGGCTAGCAAACAAAAATGATTTTCTGTCTTCACTGATGGCTCAAACGAATTTGGTAACTCAAAATTGTCCAGAACCGTACGGTGGGCACTTTCTAGCTTAGAAGTGCCTCTTAGTTTATTAGATCTTTTACTTATCCAAACCTTGTTAACCCGTTTCTGTCCTGCTCAAACTTATCTGATTGAGTTGATAAATCAGCATCCCGTGATTGCTTAATCCACAAAAAGGCTCTAGCGGTGCGCTGGGTGATACGCCATTAGATTTTTACTTGTAAGTTAATGGCGCAGCGGTGGGCTTGTCGAGGTGGTGAGTGAATTATCTTAAAAGTGCTTAAAGTGTATATTAACCCAGAGCCTCTTTTACTAAGTTATCGTAATAGTTAGCCGTATCACGATTAGTGAGCCTAAACTTAAAATAACGCGGTTTGGTCTCGGAATCTTTCTGCTGTTGGCGACATGCCTCTATTTCCTCTAGAGATCGAGTATCAATAAACCACTTCTTTTTCAGAATCCACATAAATGCGTGTCTAGTCGGTATTGTGATACGATCAGTTTGGTCTTCCATACCAAAGTCTATGCGTACTCGTGCTTTAGCTTCATTCGATAGCGTCGGGTGTAGCTCCAATTCAAGAGGGATCTGGGTATTCCAGCTCAAGTCTTTATCGAGTGATTCCTCTCTTTTGCGCTTGAATTCTGCTTTGTCAAAGTGCTCTGTGATCTTCTTAAATCTAGCAAAATGAAAGGTCTTAAAATAGATCTTATGTTTGCAATCTCGTTCGTAGGCTCTAAACATCCAATTAGTACCATCGTACATAAAAGCAAGCGGTAACAGGGTTCTTGCGTCCCGATTATCGCTGTGTTCAGATTGGTAGCTTTCACATTGAATGGCATACCCTCCGTCAAGGGCGCGGGCCACTCTAGCAATACATTCGGTGTCAAGCTGGTTTGGGATCTTGCCAATCTGGTCAAAAGTAATAATAGTTTTGGCTTCAGAATAAAGCTTGTTCTTGTTGAACCCATTAGCCAGCATACCTAAAGCTGTTCCTGCATCGATGTTCAACAGAGGGGTATAGCTCTTTCTGACGATGGTATTGAGCTTTGTCTTTGTATTGTATTGCAAGTTATTTGGTCGTAGATCGCTATACTCAGCGATGGCTTTTGACGCAGCAGCACTCCCTATATTGAACATATCACCAATATCCGAGCGTTTGATGACTCCCGTATAGCGAAGTTTAAAATCGATATACGCTAACCTATCTGCCAGGTTGCCTTTTTGTTCAACGAGTTCTTCAAAGCTAATCATGTCTATTACTCTTATGTTTCTATTAATTATACCATAATGGTGATTTTGCTCTTTATTATAAGAATAAAAATTAATATTTGCGTATTTTTTTTGTTTGGTTTTTTAAATAGTGCGATCTTTTATAATACGCACTATTGATCTTGTTGCGATTGGTGATATTATAGGCAGTAAGAAAAGTAGAGTGATGTTGCTTTGTGCAAGCTGGAGAGAAAGAGATGGCTACCAATAGAAAAACAGGCGATAACCGCCGTAATGGTATGGTTCGCGAACGTTCACAAACTCAAATGTCTTCGGGTCATTGGGTTAAGCGTGATGCGAATACAGGACGTTTTATGGACGTGAAGCAAGATGGCACACCTTTCAAAGGTGTCCGCAAAGAAAAATAAAAAGGCACTTTCAGTAAAATACTAAAAGTGCCTTTTTACTAGTGAAGTGAAATGTAGTCGTCATTGGCGTGATCGATTACAAGACCCAACACTAAGAGGTCTCAGGTCTCTATAGAAACCCAATCGCTCGGTGAGAATTGCGATACTACCTTTCTATAGCATTCACTTCAATCGTTGAGTTCCCTCTTTATTCAGAAGTATGGAGGAATCTCTCATGAGTATTCGACCAAAACTCGTTGATGTTTGCGCGTATGTGCGTCGCCGTTTAGGCCGACTTGAATACGTTTGTAAGCATAAACGTTCATACCCACGATAAGTGACATCAATTTAGTTTGGCGGGGTTACCCGCCTTATAGAAAGGTACTACACCTATGTTAGATCTATTGACAGATCCAATCGTGCTCGCGGTTTTCATTGGCCCGATCGCTGGCATTGTTTGGACAAAAATACTTAATGCAGACTCTCGCAATAATGAGGAGCTGTCAAAGGGCCATGTTAGAGTCTTGAATAGCGGCACAATCACCGCGATTGATGACAGTAATGTCCAGATTGGTCATGGCAATAAAGTCACCAATCACAACTACAACGGCGGCCAGCCACCGAAGTCACAAGGTGATGGTGAGGTGTTCATCTTTGGAGTGCTCGGGGTTATCGCCGCTATTCTCTATATCCGTCATCGAGAATGGGCTCTCGGTTTTAGTCTATTGTTCCTTCTTTTTAATACCGCTTTTACTCTCAGCTATTTTGAATCCAAGAACAGAAAATTTATTAAAACTCTAGCCTATGGTGTTCTGTTTTATATTCTTTATTGCATCTATCATTCCCCAATAGATCCTTACTACGTCAGTGTCGTCCAAGAGTTAAACGGTCAAGGGCTAAAAGCTTATATTGAGGCCATTCGTTTGGGGCTCCTTCCTTTCCACATCATATTGACTGCAATAACCCAAGCAGGAGCTCTTTTCCTCACTGTGTTTGCGTCTCATGCGATTCGAACAACACATGCTGAGCGAAGGTTAGCAAACAATCTTAAAATGCTCGGTGTAATGGTCATCGCATTAGCAATGCCGTTGTATCTACTTAATCTTGAGGCTGTTAACGCCCAGATCATAACCTTTATAGGAGAAGCAATATGAAGTCATTATGGATAGTCATGTTTTCTTTGCTTCTTTCTGCTTGTTCGGCCTCGATCCCTAAAGAAGTCGTTGAGCTGTCCTACAAAATGGATAAGGACATGACGCATGTCGAACAGGCCTATATGGACTTGGTTCGTCAGCACATAGCTGTTCTTAAAAAGCAGAGAGAAGACTACTTGTACAACGAGTGGGTGCCTGCATTGTTGGAAGACTGGATAGTCGAAGGAATGCTGATTGAAATGGCGCAGGGGAAAGTGGTTTATGACAACCAAGTAGATGATTTTGTTGCCGTGGATAAGCCTAATAGGTTGGCTCAGTTAAATGGAGTGAAGGAATGGGCGCTTGTTGCTACTGAAGAAATAGAAGCGAAGCGCCGTGAACTCATAGTGCCATTGGAAACAGCTGAGTCTGTAATGCTAGCTGATATTCGCCAGAGTTTTACATTAATGAAACAGGGAAATCAGACCATTACTGCTCATCTTAATAGCATCAGAGAAGTGCAAGATGTACAGAATGACCTGCTTGAAAGTGTCGATTTAGAGCAATTACGAAATAATATCAATCAACAACTTAGTGAGTTATCGAATCAGGCTTCTAAAGGCTTAGATAAGGTTCGTGAACTCGATCAGAAAGCACAACCTTACCTGGAGAAAGTCAAATGAGTATGAGAAACCGAATTAAGAAGTCTGTAGCAACCGCAAACAGTCAATTGGCAGAGCGAGAGCTTCAATTATTATTAGACACTCGTTTTGATCTAGAAGCGTTAAGTCCTGCGATTAAAGGGCATGCCCAATATCAAGCCTTGATGAATGTGATACGGGCGGCATCCGAACGCAATTTGAGTGTAGCTGAGTTTGAAAACAATGTTCGCCAACTTGGTGAAGATAGTTGGCTATTGGCGAAAGACATTATCAAAGCAGTTCGCTAGGAGGACTTATGCAAATAGATATGCACTATTACGGGACGTATTGTGTGGTTCGCGCCGCAGGCTTAAACCGAGAATCGGCTCGTATTATTGCGACCGCAGCTCAGTTTGTAGACGACAACGCACAGCAAAACGGCATTGATTTAGCGGATGCTTCGGCTTGTCGAGTCGAAGCAACTGCGCATCACACTGCGGATGTAAGCAACATTGATCCTGAAGATCAAAGACAAGTTTGGGTGCCTTTCCATTTCTTACCGGGAAATGAAGGTAGTTCATTCACTGAGCGTTTGGTTTGTCGCAAAGACAGCGCAATTGCCCAACAAATGTGTCAAAACCACTTGGACCAGACCACAAAACCTTATTTCCTTGAGTTACTAGGGATCATGGCACACGTCTACGCTGACACATTCGCACACTACGGTTTCTCTGGGGTAAGCTCTCGACACAATCAGGTAGTCAATGACTCTTTTGAGTTCAGAGAGTTAGACGAGCAAATGGAAGCTTATATTGTGGGTAAAAAGGACACCTTTTTTGAACGATTTACCCCCTTTGTTCGCAACATTAAATCTCATCTAGCGGAGGAGTTGTCTGGGGCGTTAGGTCATGGGGGCGTGGTAACATTTCCTGATAGGCCATATCTGAAGTGGCGATTCGATTACGACAGCGGTCATAATTCAGGTTGGAGAGATAATCCATCGACTTTCCTAGAGTACTGTCAAAAGCTACATTCGATGCTTTCGGCATTACCAGTGGAATACATGGATCCAGAACAAAAACAGGATTGGTCAGAACTAGAGGGAAAAGTAAAAGCCGTTCTTGCGTTCCAAGCTAAGGGTAATGACCGTATCGAAAAGTGGAAACACGAAGCTCAGTACGGTGAATTACTCAATATCGCGGAAGATATTCCAGAGTACCGAGATTGGAATGATGGGTTTGAAGCACTTCGTCATGGTAGTAGCTCGGAGGCGATGGAGCATTCGATCTATCGTTATTATCAAGCGGCGTCTTACCATCGTTGGTATGTATTGCGAGAGCTTTTGCCACAGCATGGCTTGATGGTGAGTTAGGATATTTTGGCCCGTGGGAGCGGGCCAATAATACAACTTATTGGAGGGCAGCTTTAGGTATCCTTAGGATACGTTCTGAGCGTAAGATCCTAATTTAGTTAACTCGAATTACGCAGCAAAGATTGTAAAGGCACTGGTATCTCTTTAGATATAAGGGCTTCATGCTCTTGCCCTGCAAATTAAATGTAAACGAAGAGGTAAATTACTTTGACTACATCTGAGATGTTCCAGAGTTTTCTTGGAAACCTGACTATCAACAACGGACAGACGATAAGCGATAGATACGGTGAGATTACGGCAAGCTTGAACAAAAAGTTTAGAGATACTGAGTCGAAAATCGCCAACAGCCTTCAGGTCGGCTCTTATGGGCGCTGGACCGGGATCCGAGGTATCTCTGACTTGGATATGTTGTACATCATGCCTGCGGGTAAGTGGGACGACTATAAGGATGGCAAGCAGTCCAAACTCCTTACTGATACCCGTGATGCTATCAAAACCCGATACCCAAAAACTGAGGTTAAAGTAGATCGATTGGTTGTTCAGGTCCTTTACAAAGACTTATGGTTGAGGTTCAACCCGTGTTTGAGCAAGCAGATAGAAGCTTCAAGTACCCAGATACATATAACGGAGGCTCATGGAAGATCACTAAGCCCAGAGAAGAGATTGAAGCAATGAAAGAGTTCGTGGATCAGAAGAACCGCAACCTCCGAAAGCTGTGCAAAATGGGAAGGGCTTGGAAGAACAAGTGCGGCGTTGCTATGGGGGGACTACTGATCGATACGCTTGCCTATAACTTCCTCAAGTCCAGCACCAACTATGACGACAGGAGTTACGCCTATTACGATTGGATGTGCCGAGACTTCTTTAAGTATCTTGCTGATGAACCTGATAAGGAATTTTATACTGCGTTGGGGAGTCGTCAAAGAGTCGCTGTAAAAAAGAAGTTTCAACGAAAGGCCAAAAAGGCATATGAGCTTGCACTAGAGGCAATTGATGCTTCTAGCGAGAGTACTCGGCACAATAAGTGGAAGAGCATATTTGGTCGTCCATTCCCCGCTGCGGAAAAGACGCATGTTGCGAAAGCTGCGACTGCATGGCGTGACACTGAGCAATTCATTGATGACTTGTACTCGCTGGATGTTAAGTATAGCCTTGTCCTCGACTGTAACGTTTCGCAGAACGGCTTCAGAGAGAATACGCTCAGGCATATGTTAGCTCGCCGGATACCTCTCTTTGCAAATAAAAAGCTCTTGTTTACGGTAACAGAGTGCTCTGTCCCTGAGCCATTTATGTTGAAGTGGAAGGTTCTCAATCGGGGGGCGGAAGCCGAACGCCGGGACTGCATTCGAGGACAAATTTTTGAAGATGATGGTTATAGGCAGCGGAAGGAGTCTACGAGTTTCCAAGGCGAACACCTCGTCGAATGCTACGCGATAAGAAATGGTGTTGTTGTTGCGAGAGACCAGATAGCTGTACCCATCCAGTGATAATAAAAGGCGATATGTAACAAATGACTAATAGTTCTACTGGCTGCTCTTTATCAGATCAGGAGCTGGCTTTAGAGGGTCAGCTTCGAGAGTGCTATGGACGAGTGGTCTATAGCCACAAGACTCACGAGAAGTGTTCTGACATCCTGCTGTCGAGACTAGCTTGCATTAAAATATGGCAAATAATCCTGGCAACTATAACGACAGGTGGTTTTGCCACTGAAATTCTTAATATATGCAACATAGGGATCTTCGTTGGAGGAATCGCTTCCACAGCACTCCTGATACTCAATACATATACCAAGAACTACGATCTTGGCGAAATAGCTCAAAAGCACAAACATGCTGCAAACGAGATTTGGTTGATAAGAGAAAAATACTTGTCTCTGTTAACAGACCTCAGGGTTGGGAGTAAGCCGCTGCAGCAGGTGCAGGAAGAAAGAGATAGGTTGATGGGCGACTTGCATTCAATATACGTTGGTTCACCAAGCACTAACTTCAAGGCATATACAAAAGCGCAAGATGCCTTGCAGAACAAAGAGGATATGACTTTCTCTGACGCAGAAATAGACGCTTTTCTACCAAGTGAGTTAAAAAGAGGTTAGTCAAGAACTGTAGTTTGTTACTTTGGCTAAGACAGGCTATGCATAGTTGTAGAGGCTTAGGTAATTTGGTCCTTAGATTGGAAGTTTTACAATTGTAGTGGATAAGGAAATCTGGCTAATTGCACGTAGGCTGGCCGCATACTTGCCATACTTGAAGTAATCCGAAAGATTAGAGTGCCCCAAAGGTCGTAACTCAGAAATGTCCAGCTTCGAGCTAGCTACCTCTGGCTAGCTCAAATTCGCGCCAAAGCTTTTTGAACTTCGAATACGTTTCCGATAGTCAGCTAGTTTTGATATGCAAAAAGTAATGCGTGGCAAAACGCAAGACCTGACCCCATTTTTTTGTTCCTGTGCTAACTAAGTTCATTCCAACCATGCTCGAATCTGTTTGATAACGGCTGGTATCTCACTTTCTCCGCGCTGGTTTTGAAAAGCGTGATCCAAACCAGCGAGTAACACAAACGACACGTTCGAACGCGACTGCATCAGTTGCTCTGCTTGTCGTTTCGCCTGCTCAGGTGAAACGTTAATGTCTCGCTCCGATTGCAAAATGAGAATTTTGGCACTGACGCGTTCAAGTATCGTCCTTTGGTCTAACGTCAGCATCTCTTTCCACCAAGCAAAACCATGGGAGCTCATGTTTATGTCCATCGTTTTAGCGCTTACCACGGCTTGCTGAAAACCCAAGAAACCATTCTTTGCTTCTATCAAGTCTTCCGGTGGCATAGTTTGCTCCATATTATAGAGAACATCATCAACGAAGAAGCGCCCACCAGCGTTCAAAGACACTAAGCTATCAACCGATGGAACTTGTGACGCGACCATGGCGGCAACCACGGCTCCTTCACTTCCGCCAAGTACAATAATGTGCTCATAATTACTCTCGAGTTTTTCGATCACTTGTCGGTAGTCTGCCGCACGCTGTGTCGGTGAATCCTTTTGAATGTATGCTGTCGGGCAATCAGGGCTATCGCCATCGGGATTCCAACTGATCGCTTGGTTTAGCCCGTATTTCTCTACCGTGAGCAAATCAGCCTCTGGCGCCGTTTGAGAAAATAGGTCATTGATCGTCGTGCTGTGGGAGACGCTATTGCAATCAGAGCCTTGCATGATGACCAACAAGGTATCACTCGGATTTTGCACCGTTTGGGTGAGGTAATAAATTAACGATGAGCCATCTTGCCGCTCGATACTATGGATAGTAGAAGACGCTTTGGCGACGCCAACAATAAGCAGCGGTATTAGTAGAATTATCCGAATAAGGCTCATTTCAATCCCTTAAAATTAATATAAAAATTAAAATTTCCACCTTTTGAGCACCGCGAATCGGTAAAGTTCATTTCGCCTTTAAGATTCTCATACCTATTCTTTCCTTTGACTAAATTTCCCCAATTATTCAATATGAGTTAAGTTGATTATTCATTTTGACCTGCTCCCCTTAATCTTGAGCATGTTTCATTGTTTGTCTATTGACCTGATTTTTCTCATAGCAGACTATACTTCTAGCTTCATATAGTTAGGTGTGGCAATACCATGGCGTCCCTAAAACAGGTCAAAATGGAGAAGAAATATGTCGATTACGAACAAAACAGATCAAGAGATTATAGCGATTGTGCAACCTATGATTGACGCTGTGATTGATGCATCAAATAAGAAGGATTGGGCTTCATTTTCTGCATTTCAGACAGATGAAGAAGCTCGGGATCCCAGAAATAAAAGCAATGTTCTGAAGCTTTGGGAAGAAAACGCGTTTCTTACGTCTTTAAACCCGGAAAGAGAGATTCTTGGCGTTTTACGAAATGAGGATGTGGCTCAGGTAGTGTGGAAGCAAACCAGCAGTAAAGTGCCTGGTGAGTTTTTGGCGCGATATTTCATCAGAGAAATAGATGGTCATATAAAAGAAATTGGCTTTTGGATTAATTAACAGAGTCAGTGATTTAGCTTATGCGGTACCAATGTGCCGAGTAGGTAATAAAAAGGTAGAATCAGATTCTACCTTTCTCGCCTCTTGTTTATTCAAATACAGGTTCGGAACGACTCGCGGCTGGCTCTTTGCGATAATTAATGAACATCAGTGCTGCGGCTGCCACAACTGAGCAAAGCCCCATAATTAAAGCGACATAGCCTAATACATCGGCCTGAGAGTCACCACTATCAATGCCTTGCTGCATTAGTATTCCTGCGAACCAAGGTGAGATAATGGCACCGGCTCGCCCCATACCAATTACAACTCCAGTGCCTGTTGCACGAACTTGGGTGGGGAATACCAAGGCAACCAGTGTATAAATTCCGGATACACCCGCGTTGGCGAAATAACCTGCAAAAGCAGCGAACAGGCTTAATTGGGCTAAGTTGGCTTCTGACTGCCCAAACAGTGTTACCGCTACAGAGGTTAGAATCAAAATGATAATAGTCAGAGGTTTCACTCCGATTTTGTTACTGAGCAGTCCAAATGTTAGACCACCTAACACACCACCAACATTGACCCAGAATAAAACTCCCGATGCGGAAGCCGCTCCTATTCCCATTTGTACAACAATTGTTGGTGTCCATTTTAGTATGTAGTAGAAGGTGATCATCTGGAACAGATAAGCCATGGTCATTAAAATCGTTGCGGCAATCAGCCCCTTAGAAAAAACATCCCAAATAGAATGTTTTTGTGGTGTTGATGTTTGCTTTCCGGTTTCAGAGACCGCGCTGTGGCCAATTTTAGTCATCACCTGGTTAATACGTGACAGTGCATTTTGGGGCTGAGAGCGAGCCAGCCAGTGTACCGATTCAGGTAATAAAAAGTAGGTCACCGGGATCATGATTAAAGAAAGCAGTGCTCCCACGCTGAACATATCCCGCCAGTTCACAGCTCCCGCTTCAAGGATTGAATGACCGATAGCGCCACATGCAATTCCACCGAGCGGATACCCAATCACCATTAACGAGATACAGAGACCACGATGCTTTTTGTTAGAAAACTCAGCGACGACGGCGTTAATCGATGAAAGAAGGCCACCAATGCCAATTCCGGTATAGATACGGCATAAACTTAATGTAACGATGCTCTGAGCATAGGTGACGATAAACATACCGGATGCCATGATAACCAGGCAGGTCAGTAGCATCTGTCTGCGTCCTACCTTATCAGCGTAGCTACCAAGAAGAATCGACCCCACAGCCATACCAATAAGTTCCATGGAAAGTACCAGTCCTAATCCCGCCCGGTCCAGGCCGAATTCGTTCATGATTCCTGACCCAGATACACTGATTGCTAACACGTCAAAGCCGTCTACAGTACTGAGTAATAGCGTAATTAAGACAATGACATACTGCATCCATGTCATCGGTTTTTCATCAATGCTAGAGCGAGGATCTAATGTTATTTGGCTCATATCTGTTGTCCTAAGTTAAAACGCCGATGAAGTTTGTGTTTTATCGGCGCTAGAAATCCACCTTGTGGAGTGAGTCCGTTTTTTTGCGCTTTATGACTGGTTAGCCATTAAACCGTCTGGATGTCTAAATAATTACGTCATCTGCCAGTAAGCACAATTGCAGTTTGTTAACGTTGAATATGAAACAAATTCATGCTGTCACTCAGGCATCTTGCGATGTACTAATGAGGGGGGAGATCTTGGGATTTCGACTGTATCGCAATTAAAACAACAACTTACTTTAATTGATTGGTAGCTTAAGTGAAATCGCTCGGCTTTTTTACAGACATTGAGTGTTAACCACAAAGCTTGAGGCGAGGTACAAAGAAAAAGACAGATATCTGAAATAGGTTATGTAAAACAATACCTAACGAGTGAAATAATGACCGATATCTATCAGGATGGTACTGAGGCGTTACTCAGGCGGAAAACACCGACTTATCGTCAGGCTTACAGCGACAGAACATGCTGGTTGATGGCATGTATGTCGGAACTGGCTTATATACGATTCAATGAGTTCGTTCCAGGCTCTGATATTCAACAGTTCGTGGAAAGAGAGCTGGCCAAACTGATTTCTGATGATTTTTCAAAGTCGATTAAGGCGGCAGAATTTATTGCTTTGGTGCAAAGTTTATCTTATGACCATCATCAAGAACGAGAAGCGCTGAGTCGAGGGTTGTCTTACCTTAACGCCAGCTTAATCAGCACCTTTGACAAAGGTGGGACACAAGCCATTCTGATTGACACTGACTTGTTCTATGTATTGTCGTTTCGCGGCACGGAGATGACCAGCATTCGCGATATAAAAACAGATTTTAATATGATACTGACTCAATGTGATACCAGCGGATTAGTCCACACTGGTTTCAAGCAGGCTTATCAATATGTTGAGAATGACATTGTTGAAGAACTTAAGAAGATAGAGCAGCAAGGCAAGCCCATATTTATCACTGGGCATAGTTTAGGTGGAGCATTAGCCACCATTGCGGCTAAGAAATTGAAATTTAAAAGTGGTATTGCAGGGTGTTATACCTTTGGTGCACCGCGAGTCGGTGATCATAACTGGATATCAGCGATTAAAACGCCACTGTATCGGGTCGTTAACGCCGCTGACTGTGTCACTATGCTCCCACCGAATGGGATTACGACCAGTGTGTTTTCCATACTCGTGGCATGGATACCCAATATTGGTCCAAGAATTAATCAATGGTTATCTTCCACGTTTGGCTGTTATATCCATGCTGGGAACATGCGTTTTCTGACTAATTGTAAAGGTGAACCCTACGATAGTGTTCAATTGCTTTACCATGTATCGATCATCTACCGATTAAAAGCGCTTTGGATTAAACGCCGAGCTCCGAACAGCTTATTAAAAGATCACTCTATTAGTGTTTATCGTAAAAAACTGAAAGTGGTCGCAGAGAAACGGCAAACACATGAATAGAACTTGCCGCGTTTATTATTGATTTTAACGACTGAACGAAAGCGGCTAACGTTGATTCGCAGCGAGTAACTGGCGTACTTTTCCTTTTGCTGTCTTGCTTATGGTTTGCATAAACTGAAAGCTAGGCATGATTATTCCGTAGTGCTGCAGGTCTTCGACCATTAACTGCCAGAGTTTAGCGGTCATTTGAGCATCAGCTAATGCCCGGTGGAAAACTCCGTCGTTGTCGATGTTTTTGTAGCGAACCAGTTCACCAAGTTTGTGTGAAGGTGCATCTTGAATCAATCGTCTTGCTACCAATAAAGAGCATGCGAATTCTCCTGAATAACGGCAGTTGATTCGCTCAAATTCTGCATCAAGAAATCGTTTATCAAACGAAGCGTTGTGAGCGATAAGGTTTTCACCGGCAATGAACTCACTAAATGATGCCATCACCTCTTCACAGTCAGGCGCTGTGCGCAGCATGTTATTGGTGATACCGGTATAACTTTCTATAAACGAGCTGACTCTGAAACCAGGGTTCATTAGCTGCTGAAAACTATCGACAACCTCACCATTGACCAATTTGACTGCACCAATTTCAATCGCACGGTCGCCAAGGTTAGGAGAGAGTCCTGTGGTTTCAAAGTCGAGCACCACCACTGAATTTGCTTGAGGCATGAAGTTTTCCAACAAATAATAATGGGCAAGAGTATCACGGAAAGCGCCACAAAAAGAAAGGGAGTGGTCGGTCTTTGAAAGTCATTATTAACACTGGGAAGTTCTTAGTCATGGAATCTAGAATCTGAAATTGCGACGCAGACAGTTAATGTCAGACAACTAACAATATTCAACTCTTAGCGAACGTGATTGCTTCAGATTATTGGAGAGGTATAAATAAGACTATATTTCTTTAAGGGAATTGATAAAAAGGCCCTTTGACAGGGCCTTCGGTTAGTGTTTCCGGAGCGTTGTTTCTAGCGGACGATTAAGCCTAATAAAATACCAATTGCTCCAAAGTCAGCATCACTGAATGTGGTGTTTGCAAAACCTAAATCGCCTAATACTGGAAGTAGGAATACAGGTAGGAATGTGATCAGAAGCCCCTGTGCAAACGCTCCTAAAATGGCACCACGCCGTCCACCAGTCGCATTACCAAAAACGCCGGCAGCGGCACCAACGAAGAAATGAGGCACGACGCCGGGGATAATGACTGTTAAGTTCATCATATATAGCAACAGCATTCCAACTAGCCCTGCTGCGAAGCTAGATAAAAAACCAACTAATACAGCATTAGGTGCATACGGAAACACTACCGGACAATCTAATGCTGGTTTTGCATTTGGTACTAATTTGTCTGAAATTCCTTTAAATGCTGGAACGATTTCAGCAATAATCATACGAACACCTTGAAGGATGACATATACACCGCCGGCAAAGGTAATAGATTGCATTAGTGCGAACATAAACCAGTGTTTACCACCACTGACTTCCCGAACGTAGTCCCCGCCAGCAAACAGGCACGTCACGATGAATATAATACCCATAGTGAAAGAGATCGCTACGGGTGTGTCACGCAAAAAGAGTAGACTTTTTGGCACATCCATATCTTCGGTAGAATGCTCTCTATTACCCAATTTACTGCCAATGAATCCCGCCAATACATAAGATAGAGTAGAAAAGTGCCCAATAGCGACATCATCAGAACCCGTAACCTGCTTCATATAACGGTGGGCAATTGCAGGAAAAAATACCATCACGGAGCCTACAACCACTGAACCCAGAGCGATTAGAGGGATACCTTTCATACCACTTGTTGAGAGGATTGCAGCGACCATCATAGACATAAATAGTGTATGGTGACCAGTCAGAAATATAAATTTCCACGGAGTTAGTCGGGCAATTAAAATGTTGACGATCATACCGAAGAACATGATCATGGCCATTTCACGACCAAAAGATTTTTGAGCTATCGATACGATTGCTTCATTGTTAGGAACGACTCCACTAATACCAAATGCGTGTTGGAAGATTGTAGCAAAGTCTCCTAAAGAGCTAACAACAAGACTCGCACCTGCTCCCAAAATGATAAAACCAAGAATGGTTTTTACCGTGCCTTTGATACATTCAGTAACGGATTTTTTTTGAGCAATTAAGCCAATTAATGCAATGAGACCAACAAGAACTGCAGGCTCTGAAAGGACATCATTCATTAAAAAATTAAAGAATTCCATACTCCCTCCTTACAGAGCGCCAAGCTCTTGAAGTGCTGCAGATAAACGCTCTTTCATCGCGGTTTTGTCAACCATGTTATCTAATGCGACGATACGCTGTTCAACACCTAATGTATTAAGTTGTTCAGCAATATCATTTGTACCAACAAAAATATCGCACTCAGTTCCTTTTGCTGAACCAAGATCTACGTGGTCAACCGATGCTTCAACATTGAGTTCTTTTACAATATTTTTTATGTTCATTTCCATCATGAGACTGGTGCCAAGACCATTTCCGCATACGACTACAATTTTCATAATTTATACCTTCTGTTCCTGTAGGGCCCAAAACTTATGGGGGGGATAAACTTAATATTTATTGATAATTGCGAGTACTTCGTTTTTACTTTTCGCGTTACAAATTTGCGCGATATCATCTTCATTCATGAATAGCTCTGCGAGTTGCGCGATTGCTTCTACATGACTGTTTTTATCCGTTGCAGCTAATGTAACCAGCAATTTTACCGGGTCGTTTTCTTTTGAATTGAAGTTGACACCGTCCTGTATAACCGTAATTGCGAGCGATAAGCGATTTACGCCATCCTCCGGTCGGGCGTGTGGCATAGCAATACCCGGACCGACAACATAATATGGACCTATATCTTCATGCGATCGGTAAATTGCATCTACATAGCGAGGCTCTATAGACTGATTTTCAATCAGGGACTGACAGGATTTTTGAATAGCATCCTTCCAGTCATCCGCTTTAGGGTAAATGCGAATAACATCAGATGTAATTAGGGTATGTAGCATAGGTTCACCCAATTTATTGAATTATTTATGGCTACTCTAACGATCAAACTTCAATAAATATTTGAATAAGATCACAAATGATAGCGCTATCTGGTAGCGCTATCATTAACTGTGACAATGTTAATACTTTTTGTAGTACCATCTGTTTAAATATCTTGTGAACGATGCATATGCGTTACTATCAAATCTATAAGTAATACAGTGGTAAGATACCCTGTTATTTAACTACCAACGTAAAACCGAGAATATGAGCGAACCCCGTAAACGAAGAAGTACTGGCAGTGTCACACTGGCTGATGTAGCAAAGAAAGCAGGTGTGGGAACAATGACTGTGTCACGGGCACTACGAACACCTGATTTGGTTTCAGATAAACTGAGAGATAAAATTCAGAGTGTAGTGGATGAGCTAGGCTATATTCCGAATAAGGCTGCTGGATCTTTAGCTTCGGCACAAAGTTATTCTATTGCTCTAATAATCCCTTCACTATTCGAGAAAGCATGCGCTTTTTTCTTACCTGAATTTCAAAAGACTTTAAATAAAGCTGGTTATCAATTACTCCTTGGTTACAGTGATTATTCAACGGCTCAGGAAGAGCTGTTGATATCAACATTTTTGGAAAGTCGTCCGGCTGGTGTTGTGTTGTTTGGGCACGAGCATAGTGAACGAACCCATCAATTACTAAAGTCTTCTAATGCCGTTGTGATAGAGGTTTCTGATCAGAGGTCGAGAGAAGATTATATCAATATTGGCTTTGACTATTTTGAGGCTGGTATTGCTTGTACTAACCATCTTATAGGTAAAGGCTTTTCAAATATTGGCTTTATTGGCGCTCGAGGTGATCATTTTACATTGCAACATCAATTACATGGTTGGCAAAGTGCGATGATAGAACATTACTTAACTCCTGATCACTTTTTAACAACCCCGGAAGCTGCAACTTCTCAGTTAGGTGCTGAAGGGCTTTCTAAATTATTACTCAGGGATTCAACATTGGATGCTTTAATATGTAGTCATGAAGATATTGCGATTGGTGCTTTGTTTGAGTGTCACCGAAGAATGCTAAAAGTGCCTGGAGATATGGCGATTATTTGTCTTGAAGGATCTTCTATGGGAGAGCATGCGTATCCCAGTTTGACATGTGCAGAATTTGATTATGAGCGAATGGGAAGAAAGGCGGCGCAGAAGTTATTAAAGGCGATTAATGATCAACCGTTTGAATCTTCAACAGTACTTGAGTTCAAGCTTAAATGTAGAACCAGTACTGCCGATTAGTGAGTGATATTATGGTGTTTCCAGTCACTGAAATATAATTGCCTTGCCGAAAAGGCAAAATGAACTTGTGGAATATTATTTATGCAGTGATAGCATTTTAGTGATAGTGACTCCAATGCTATCGTTTATCCGACTCTCATAGAGATTGTTTTTAAGGAGTTGGGCATTATAACATATTGATTATATAAAGAATTAAATTAATTTAAGAAATACATATCTATTATGTGCACATAGTGTATAGTACAGGCAGCTCTAACAGTGAGCTATTGATAAAATATTTAGTTCAAGATCTTCTCAGTTTTGTTTCGATTAAATTCGTCATATCTATCCTGCGATACCTTTTTCTTCATTCCTTATTAAGTAGCTTTCTTTTTAATCTAATCAATGTATCGAGATATATATGTCAAACAAAACAACTGGCTCAGTAAAATGGTTTAACGAAACAAAAGGCTTTGGATTTATCACACCAGACAACGGTGGCGCAGATCTATTTGTTCACTTCAGATCAATCGTTAGTGACGGATTTAAAACGTTAGCTGAAGGCCAGAAAGTTTCTTTCAATGTAGAACAAGGTAACAAAGGCCCTCAAGCTGGCGAAGTTACTGTAGTTTAAGCATTTATAGAAAGGCCTCTACTTGACAGTAGAGGCCTTTTTAAATGATTCATAAACGAAAAACAGTCGAAAAAAATATCGGTATTAGGTTTTGCGTGAGCAGAATATAACCACCGAGCAACACTGAATTGTTAACAATAAAAATTGCCTTCATCTCAATAAGACTTTTGGGTCTTATGTCATGTACTCATTCAATATCGTTTTATTCAAACATCTTATTAAATCCTGAATAAATATCTGCCTTTTTGATAAGAATGATTTATCTGTCAGTTAAATAACGGTGATCAGAGTACGTATTCATTAGAAGAAGAAAGTTCGTTTTTTTAGAAAAACAAATTGTATAAAGTAGAGAGTTATATGAGAAAGCCAGTAAGAAAATCGAATAAAAAAACACAGAAAAATAACTTTGAAGAGCGCTTCGCTGTAATGGTTAAGCAGTATCAAGAAGCGAAAGAAGTGCTTGAGTCAATGCAAGAAGGAACGAATGAGTATATTGCGCAGCAGAAAGTATGCGATAAACTCTTTGCCAGTGCAGAACGTTATATTAATAAAAACTAAAAGTCATAGATTTCAATACCCCTTAAAATATTGATAGATGCTTACTCCAGATGCTTAAATTGCAGAGTGACCAGCCGCTGGTAAAGTTCACAGCTTTGCATCAATGATTGGTGGTTACCTATATCAATCAGTGTTCCGCTATCTAAAACAGCGATTTTGTCCGCATGCTGGATAGTGGATAAACGGTGGGCAATGATCAGTGTTGTCCGACCCTTCATTAGTTCCTCAAGTGCACGCTGAACATGGTGTTCACTTTCGCTATCCAGAGCGCTGGTTGCTTCGTCTAACAGAAGGATTTTGGGATCTTTCAGAATGGCTCGGGCAATGGCTATTCGTTGCTTTTGTCCTCCTGATAGCCGTACTCCACGTTCGCCTAAAAAACTATGGTAACCTTCAGGTAGTTTTTCAATAAATTCATGCGCATGAGCCTTTTTCGCAGCCTGTATCACTTGTTTATCAGTAGCGTCTGGGTTGCCGTATCGAATATTGTGGAATACGTCGTGACTAAATAACGCCGGTTGTTGGGGAACTAGTGCCATTTGTTGGCGGAGTTCGCGAGGGTCGAAGTGGCGAATATCCTCTCCGCCAAGCAATACCTGCCCCAGTTGCGGATCATAAAAACGTTGCAGCAGCTCGAACAGGGTTGTTTTACCAGCACCTGACGGACCAACCAGTGCTAATACCTTTCCTTGTTCTGCGGTTAAATTCAACTGTGTTATCGCCGGTTGTTTGGGACGGGAAGGGTAGTTGAAATTAACCGAGCTGAATGTCACTTCGGCAGGTAAAGTCTTGCTTATTGGTAATGGATTCTCTGGCGCTCTAATGTCACTTTCTACCTGAAGAATTTCGATTAGTCGTTCGGTTGCGCCTGCCGCTCGTTGCAGTTCTCCCAATACTTCAGATATGGTCGCCATTGAAGAAGCGACCATAATGGCATAAAACACAAATGCACCGAGGTTACCCGCAGACATTTTGCCCTGAATAACGTCACTGCCTCCGACCCAAAGCATGCCAGCAATGGCGGTAAACACAATTACAATGACACCAGATATTAATATCGCACGTTGTTTTACTCTCTGGCGACCAATCTCATAGGCTTTCTCAACTTCTCCGGCAAAAGCCGCTTTTTCATAAGTTTCAGAGTTAAAGCTCTGAACGGTTTTAATGTGTTCTATGGCTTCACCAGCGTAGCTACCTACATCTGCCATCGAGTCCTGACTTTTACGTGATAGCGCTCTGACTCGTCGCCCGAAGACCAGAATAGGAATTAATACGAACGGAACCGAAGTAAGAACAATCAGTGTGAGCTTAAAATTGGTGGCAAACAGCATAATGATGGCCCCAACACACATTAATGCGCTGCGCATTGCCATGGAGAACGATGAACCAATAATGCTCTGTAGTAGCGTGGTGTCGGTGGTGAGGCGTGACATAATATCGCCACTGCTATTGGTTTCAAAATAGCTCGGGTGTAACGAAATAACATGGTTAAACACAGCGAGGCGAATGTCAGCACTGACACGTTCACCGACAGATGAAACCAGATAGAAGCGGAAGAAAGTGCCAATAGCGATACATAAAGTAATGCCGATAATGAATTTAATGGCACTCGTCAGTTCTTGTAATGACTGCTGCGCGAACCCCTGATCGATAAGAATTCGTACGCCGTATCCTACCGATAATGTCAGGCCAGCGGTGACAATGAGAGCGACTAAAGCTGCGGTTACTCGCCACTTATATGGGAAAACAAAAATGTTGAGCTTTAACAGAATACTGAGATTTTTGTTTTTACTTTGATTCATACCTGGCCTACAAACCGATAAGGATAGAGGCATAGTAAGTTACTTAAGAGATTGAAACCAGTAACGAGTTGAAGCAAATGAGTATCGAAAGTATTCGTCACCCCGATATTGGGGTGACGATGCACTTCATCGTGAAGTTTTTATTGACGTCATCATGTTAAGTACGGGACTACCTGATGGTATAAGCCGATACCAACCAGAACGTTAAACGGGAAAGTGAAACCTAATGAGCTGAGCATCGCAAGGCCGATATTGGCATCAGGTATCGCGGCTTTTATCGCTGCCGGAGCGGCGATATAGGATGCACTGGCGGTCAGGCTGGCGAGTATCACAATCGAGCCTTCACTTAATCCCAGTAAACCGCCAATCACTACGCCTATCATGCCTAAACACACAGGAGCACAGACAGCAAAAAACATCAGGCGCCATTGATGAAGCGGCAGGGGTCTGAGCGTGTGCGCAGCGGTAATACCCATTTCGAGCAGGAATAATGCTAATACTGCTTTAAAGCCTCCCATCAGTAAGTCGGTTACCGTTGCACCGTCTTTGCTGCCGTACATTAAGCCGATCACGACACCACCCACGAGCAGAATCACCCCTTTGTTGGTTAATGCTTCATGCCAAAGTGCACCAATTGATACTGGTTTTGCATCCGGTAATGCAGAGCTATGGTAGCGATAAAGTAGCAAGCCAACGATGATGGCTGGTAGTTCCATCAGAACCAGATACAAAGTCACTTCTGCACCGACTTCCAGGTGGTGAGTTTGTGTATAGGCCAGAGCTACAGCAAAAGTGCCGGCACTGACCGAACCATAGTGAGCTGCGATACTGGCACTATCCGCAAGATTGAGGCCGATAATTTTGCGTAAAATGGGGAAGACACTCAATGGAATCAGTGTGCCAATCATCATAACAACGATCATTTCCGGTACCAGTCCCCAGCTAAGATTACCATGCAGAGCGATACCGCCTTTTAGGCCGATAGTGAGCATCAGCAGCAAACTTAACATTTCATACATGGCTTTCGGGATGGTCAGATCGGAACGCACTAATCCGGCGAACAGCCCCAGCACAAAGAACATTACAACTATATCTGGCATTTATTTTCCTTTTGTTGAGCGATGTTTTTAATACAGTTTTCAATACCGGCGGCATAATAGGGGAGATTTGTCATTGACAGAAATAAAAATATTAACAATCATCGATAGATAATTATCAATACCTGTCGAAAGCTATGAATATTCGTCACCTCACTTTTCGTTTATTGCAAGTTTATGTTGATGTTATTCAAACAGGCTCCATTAGCGAAAGCGCTAAACGTCTGCACCTGACTCAACCCACCGTATCGTTACAGCTAAAGCGGTTGCGCGAAGCCGTTGGCGATTCCCTGTATACGATCGAGCACAACAAAGTTGTGGCGACGGATACCGGGCTGGAGCTGTACCGCATTTGCCAACAGACACTGAGTAATTTTAACGAACTTAATCAATACATTGGTTCTATTCAGGCTGGGCAGCGTGGTCATTTCAGTATCGCAATGGTCAGTACGGCACAATACATTCTGCCTCGTCTTCTGGGACCTTATAGTCAGTGCTTTCCTGAGGTGGATGTTAAGGTTGAAATTGGTAACCGGGAACAGGTACTGCGCCGTTTTGAACAAGGTCAGGATGACTTATATGTGTTTAGCCATCCGCCGTCGCTTGAGCACGCTTGCGCGGGACGGTTTTTGCTCAACCCACTAACGCTGGTGGCACCAAAAAGCCACCCGTTGGCCGGACAATCACAAGTTTCTTTTACCGACTTGATCCAACAGCGCTTTTTGCTACGTGAACAAGGTTCGGCAACCCGGATGCTGTTTGAAAGTTGGTTGCAAACGCATGGGTATACCTTGTCCAGCAGTTTGCAAATGGCAAGTAATGAGGCGATACGAGTGGGAGTCAGTTCGGGGATGGGGCTAGCCGTACTATCCAGCCATGTATTACCGGAGCATGATACCAGCATCGTGGCATTAGATGTCGAGGACTTCCCGATTGAAAGTCATTGGTATTTTATTGCCCGTAACGATCGCCATCTTTCGCCGGCAGCACAGGGGTTCTTGCGCTTTGCGGAGCAACATCTTGAGCGCTATTTGGGTAAGAAATGGGCGAGGAATGACTTGAAGCAGTTGCTTGACACCTTGGCTTAATCCTATCGACCTTCCACCAGAGAGCAGTACCAATGTGTTTGCAAGTCGCTTCACTAGGCTTCTTGCGAACGTATTTTCGTGGCACTTAACTGCTTGAAACTTAAGATCTCTATTATGGTCAATTCATTTATTTGCGATTAGAATGTGCGGTTTATTATCCTATCAATAACTTTGGTAAAGAGGTCGTTCTATATAAAATATTTATAGGTAAACAACTGATTACTTAAACACGATATGTATATGAGACTATTATAGATAATAACCCCCAGTTGCTTAAAGCAGAGGAGCTATTAATGAGTAACGATAATGGCGGAATTCCACGTCATAGTGGTAAGGCGAACCCGATAAACACTGATTACCAGGTAGGCCAGGACAATGTCGTACTGTCTGTCGGGCCGTTTGGTTTAGATATACACAACCGAGTATTTGCAGTATCAGGGCTGGCGGTCGTGATTTTTGTATTTGCCACTTTGATTTTCAGAGAACAGGTAGAACCTCTATTTGTAGATTTGCGCTCATGGTTAACATCCAGCCTCGACTGGTTCTTTATTTTTTCAGGTAACATCTTTGTCGTAGTATGCCTCGGTTTAGCGATATCGCCACTTGGACGAGTGAGGATAGGCGGAACCGATGCAACACCAGATTATTCATATTCTGGTTGGTTAGCGATGTTGTTTGCTGCTGGTATGGGTATTGGCCTGGTGTTCTTTGGGGTATCTGAGCCGATGACGCATTTCAGTACAGCATTGGCCGGGCCGGTATACGAAGATGGCGTTCGTACCGACTGGGCTCCTTTAGCCGGAGCGCTTGGAGATGTCGAGGCGGCCCGTTCATTGGGAATGGCTGCAACTATCTATCACTGGGCTCTGCACCCATGGGCGATATATGCTTTGTTAGCATTGGGATTAGCTATTTTCTCATTTAACAAAGGATTGCCTTTAACGATGCGTTCAATATTTTACCCAGTATTCGGTGAGCGCGTCTGGGGCTGGGTTGGACATATCATAGATATCCTTGCTGTCGTCGCAACCGTATTCGGCTTGGCCACTTCGTTAGGCTATGGTGCTTCTCAGGCCGCTACAGGGTTAAACTTTTTATTCGATATACCACTGACAGATACAACTCAGATTGTTCTGATCATTGTTATTACAGCTTTCGCATTAATTTCTGTTCTTGCGGGCCTTGATGGTGGGGTAAAACGACTGTCAGAAATAAATATGGCTCTTGCGGCGATCCTGTTGTTTTTTATTGTGGTCGTTGGGCCTACGCTGGCGATTCTCACCGGGTTTTTCGATAACATCTGGGCTTATTTGAAGAATTTCCCTGCCTTATCGATGCCGTTTGAGCGCGAAGATGTGAATTATTCGCAGGGTTGGACATCATTCTACTGGGCCTGGTGGATTTCATGGTCGCCATTCGTTGGTATGTTCATTGCGCGAGTATCCCGTGGTCGTACAGTGCGTGAATTTATTTTCTGCGTGCTGATTGTTCCGTCGACGGTCTGTGTGTTCTGGATGACAGCATTTGGTGGTACCGCCATCAGTCAGTTTGTCAATGATGGCTATGAAGCCGTTAAAAATGCAGATTTGCCGCTCAAACTTTTTGAAATGCTGGAAGTGATGCCGTTATCAAGCATTACGTCTTTCGTGGGTATCGTTTTAGTGGTGGTATTCTTTATTACATCATCAGATTCGGGTTCACTGGTTATCGATACTATTGCCGCGGGTGGTAAGGTTGATGCGCCCACACCTCAAAGAATATTCTGGTGTACTTTTGAAGGTTTGGTCGCGATTGCATTGTTGTTAGGCGGTGGTCTCACAGCAGCACAAGCTATGGCGGTGACCACTGGGTTCCCATTCACCATTGTCTTGTTGATTGCAACCTTCTCGCTGGTATTAGGTCTGAAGAGCGAACCAAGGGACGTTAAAAAGTAATTAGCTTAAGCCTAAGTTAAAACGAATGAGCGCCTGCAATCAGGCGCTCATTTTTTTATCCGTCTGTAATCGACGGATATTCTTACCATGATGACCTTGTTAACTTGATTGAACAGTGAATCAGTCTGGCGACATCACCGGATTGGCAAACCCAGCAGGTTTAATCGTCCACCGATGGTTCTTCAACTACTCTATTTCTGCCTTCGGATTTGGCTTTATAAAGAGCGTTGTCTGCCCGGTTAAAAATAGACTCTTCGGTATCGTTAAAAAGATAATGAGCAATACCGATGCTAACAGTAAATTGAGGAAGCCCTTCGATTCTCTGCTTTTCGATCTGTCGACGCAGATCTTCAGCAACCGAATAAGCACTATTAGGCTCTTGCATTGGTAGGATTACTGCGAACTCTTCTCCACCAATGCGAAACAGCATATCGGTTGAACGTATTCGTTCTTTTATGATTTTTACCAGTAACTGGAGCAAATTGTCACCAACAAGGTGCCCATAATTATCATTTACCTGCTTAAAATCGTCGATATCTAATAGCAGAAGACCGAACTGATAATTACCTCGCTGGGCCAAATTGAGTTGCACCTCTATTTGTTCATTCCATTTATGTCGGTTGAATGCTCCGGTCAGTTTATCCTGTGTTGCAAGCGCAAGAAGATGTTGTTCCATTTTTTCGCGGCTGGATATTTCATGATTAAGTCTCGACATAACACTTTTCACATCCATTTCCAGTTCTGCCAGTTCATCTTTGGTCTGCAAATTATCGTTGTCGGCAATGGTAGTTACTGGTGAATCCAGAACGTTATTAAGTGTTTTCACATCCTTTTGAATTCGCCTTATACGAGTTAGGATGATTCGTGTGATGTATACGGTGAGGAAAAGCCCGAGAACCAAAGCACTGATGCCCAGTAGCAAATTGATGAGTAAGAATTCCTGTTCGTGCTTTTCGGTGTAGTCAGCGTCCTGAGTAGTGATCTGGTTGAGTTGATGGATGATTGCATGCCCGGCCTCTTCCAGTTGGGACGCAAGCTGCTCAACTTGCTCTTGTTTTTCGGCATCAATGTCGCTGCTGCTAATGACCTGATCCAGCAATTTTTCAAATTCCAGACTTTGCTGTTCATACAGTTTAATGGCTTCTAGAGCTTGTATATGGGCTTCTTGATTCAATACCAGTTGTTTACTGGTAATACTATCCTCAATCAAATTGACCGCTCTGTCGAGCAGGGTCTTGATACTTCGTTTCTGAAACGCGATTTGTTGATGCCTTTTAAGTGGTGCATTTGATTCTAGATCACCCTGTTTGAACTGTTCGTACATCAGGTGTTGCTCTAGTTCGATAAACTCAACCTGAGTAATAACTTTACTCAGCGGTATATCCAGATAGGCCACTTCTCGCATTTCTTTTTCAATTGCTTGTATTTTGTAGCCTGAGTAGACGAGGACAAAGAAAAGAAAACTGAGGAGAACAATAAAAAGCCCGCCAATTTTGTGTTTAATTGAGGTGTGGGACCAGTTGAAAAGAGACATGCAATACCTTGTTTAGTGGATATACCGACAACATATCAATATCAGTAGTTTACACCAACTTCCATCACTTAGGGGAAGTTGGTGTTGTTATATCTATTTAAACTTTGAAGTATTCAAGTTCGTGGGTTTGTGCCTCTGCAAGTTGTGATAGCTCTGTTGAGGCCTGAAGTGTTTGCTGAATCGCAGCGACGTTCTTATTCACTAAGTCAAAGGTCTGGGTTATCGACTGAGAGATATCTTCAGTAACAGCAAACTGTTGTTGTGAAGCTGTCGCCACCAAAGTATTGATATCAGAAATCGACTGCGATGCGGTTTCAATATTTTCAAATGCCGCTTTAATTTGATCTGCGAGAACAACCGATTCGGAGATTAAGTCGACATTTTGCATCATGTTCTTGTTGGCTTTTTCTGATTGAGCCTGAAGTTTTTCGATAATATTTTGAATATTAACGGTTGATTCCTGAGTTCGGGTCGCTAGTACGCGAACTTCATCTGCAACCACTGAGAATCCCCGGCCTTGCTCGCCAGCCCGAGCTGCTTCAATCGCTGCATTCAACGCCAGAAGGTTAGTCTGTTCAGAAATGTTATTGATGACCTCAGTGACACTACCGATTTCTATTACAAACTGACTGAGTTCATTGACCAATTGCGCTGTTGTTGTAACAGATTCGTTGATTTGGCTGGTGAGATTAATATTTTTCTCCAGCGTTTGTTTACCATTGTCGACGCTTTCCTGCGTTTTTTTCGCTTCATCTTCCGCCATCACTGCTTTGCTGCTGACTTCCTGTGACGTAGAAGACAGCTCGTTGACTGCGGTAGACACTTGTTCCATCTGCTTCAGCTCATTCTGAGCGTTGCCTTGAGTCTCATCCATCACAACATTAAGCTCCTGCGCAGCAGAAGACACATTTTGTGAAATACTGTGTGAGTTCTTAATCAGATCGGAAAGTTGCGAAGACAGGTTGATCAGCGAGCGATAAATCCCGGTTTCTTTACCTGCTGAATTCACTTTTTGGGTTAAATCACCGGAAGCCATGGTTTCCATCAGGCTAGCAATTTCATCTGGCGCACCACCGACAGGTTTTAACACCAGGCGGTTAATGATATACATCAGTATGATACCGGCAACGATAATGCTCAATAATCCGGTGACTGCCGCTGAAACTAATTGTCCGTTAGCTCCTTGTTCAATTTCACTGTCGCGAATAAAGGTAACAAAGCTCCAATCACTTGCTTCTAGATTGGACCAAAAAGCAGTGAAGTCGGTGTCTTTGCCATCGACACTGGCGGTGTAACTTAATTCTGGGTGATCGGCACTAAATTGTTTGTATAAAGGTCTTTGCTCAAAAATGTTGGTTCCAACATATTCAGGGTAGGGAGCAAGGAGAATGGTGCCATCGTGAGAATATAGAAAGATATTGTCCAGTTTCGCGATATTACCCAGTACGGATTCTACCCTGATATTGGAGAAAATAGCGGTGGTTTCGTTGATTTTATAAATAACGGCTAAGACGATATTCCCCGTACTGACTGATTTAAATGGAGAAGAAACAAAGAACTCTTTCCCTTCATTAAATACAGCATTGTAGTATGAACGATTACCTTCTTTAGCATTAAACTCTAACTTTTCACCATTAGAGTTGTAGAGAGCACCATCACTCGTAACAATGGCAATATCTTCACTGACATTTTGCTGAACCCGTTTCAGCGTTTGCAATTGTCGAATTACGTGAGTCGCCAGATTTTCTACTCCTATATCACCGTCAAAAGTATATAGTGAAGCAAGTTCATTACGATAACTGGTAAAGCGCTCCGTTATCTGAGATTCAATGGTTTGATTTTGTTCGCGTAAAAGCTCCTTATGTTGATGGATGCTCTCGTTTCTGAATGCGGTGTAATCTAAAGCGGCCAGCACAATGACTATCACTGCAATGAGTAAGCTAAGTGTACCGATAGTTTGTATTTTAAATTTGTTCATAACTGTCTCTTATGACATTGATAATTTGGGTGGACGCCCCTAGATATTCTGGGGAATGATTGTTTGCTCATTGATGTGTTTCATAGCCAGTATTAACTAAATACTGAATTATTAAGAATAGATGACCTATGGCCTTTATCACGTGCTTAATGCAAAACGGATTATCATTCATTAAATTTGGTGATGTATTGCACATGATCAATTAAGTGTACTGTATTTAATTGATGAGTTTAATATTAGTGGGGCGTTTTTATGAGATGTAAGATGACTTATTCTGTTCATTGCTATTGATGAACTATTTTTTGCCCATTGAAAGAGGCGAAAGTGATATTTTGTTTTGATGTAAGTGTTTGATTTTATAAGTTCATGATGATCAGGATGTTAATTTCTGAGTAATAGATAGACATGTTCATACCCGATACTTACCGCGACAAAGATGAGTAACCCACACATCAGACAATTGAACACTTTAAAATAAAATGGGTTGTTAATTCGTTTTCCCATCAATGACCCTACCAGAGAGTAACTACCTGGTGCACCGAATGCCAGTAACGCCAACAGACAAGACCAGACGAGTATGGCACTGCCACTGATCCCTGCAGCCGGAAATTGAATGGTTGAAATAGGTAAAGTGGCTACCAGGGCTTTAGGATTTAGCAGTTGCATTATCAACCCGTTGGAAAAGCTTAGAACTGCGGTTTGTTCTGTTTTGTGTGAAAGATTGACATTAGAGCGGACGACTTTCCATGCGATATACAAGATATAGGTACAACCGATCAAACTGATATAGGGCAGTAATGCCGGGTTGATGAAAGTCAGGCCTAAGTATCCGAGCAAGGTAAACAGAATAAACATCGCGCTGCCCACACCGCCGAAAAAACCAATATGTTCACGTGTTTTTCCGTTGATACCACTGTGTAAGCCGAGCAGGTTTATTGGACCTGGGGTGTACATTACACCGATGGCATAAGCGAGAATTTCTAACATTGAAAGCTCCAGATGATGGATTTTTGATTCAGATTTGAGCGAGCAGTTGTCGCTGATACTGTTTCGGTGTCATGCCGAATGAGCGTTTGAAGTGACGATTAAGATGACTAATGTCGGCAAAACCGGCTTGCTGAGCGACCTGACTGGATGACAAACCTTTTTCTAGCCACTTTCGCGCGCTATTAATGCGACTGTTTAGGACGTACTGATGCGGTGTGATACCAAATTGACGATGAAACAGACGGATGAAGTGATATTTCGACATGCTTGCGGATTCAGCAATATCATCAATCGAAATATCCTGTTCGAGATTATCGTTAATGTACTCTTTGGCCTGACATAACAGACGGTCTTTTCGAGTCAATGGTGAGTGATAGATTGCATCGAGTTTGCCCGCTTTTGTTACCAGAGACCGCGCAATATTAAACAAGCCACTTTCAAACTCTATGGTTGAATGAGTGGGCTGATCTATTAGATGACGCAATGACAAAATCTGATGCTTTAAAATCGGATCATTCATCAAAGGCGCGTTAAGTCTTAACGTCGCGTTATGGTTATAACCCAAAGCCTGGAACAGCGGCTTAAATTCATCGGGGTGGATGTAAAGCATTACGTATTCCAGGGTTTCATCAACACCAGAATGGCCATCGTGCACATCTTCAGGGTTGAACAGAAGTACGCCGCCCGCTGGGCTTTTGTGAAAAGCACCTTGGCAGAAGAAATCCTGACGTCCTTTTAACGTGACACCTAAAGAGTATTCTTCATGTGCATGCTTGGCGTAAGAAAAATCACTCATAGTGGCATCCAGAGCAGTGATGTGCTGCTCCTGACTGCTACTAAAATGGAAGTGATTATCTTTGTGACTACTCACTTTTATTCCCTTAACGTTTCCTATCCATATGCCTCAGTATAGGTAGAGTCTTACCACAAAACTTGAACAAAATTGCTCAATGTAAGAGGTTGCTGCCAGAAGTTTGTGAAAGTATCCGGCAGCAATGTGTTTAAATTTGCCGGGTTAACGCAGCTAAAGCGATGCCTAACGCAATGGCGGTTAACGGTTTTTTGGTTGTGACTGTAAACACAGCGGTTGTCAGTAACGCGACCTTTGCACCTAAGTCACCTTCAATAAATAATGGGGCAATAATGGCAACCAGAACGGAGCCCGACATCGCGGCGATAAACTGTTGTACTTTGCGGTTTATCGGAACAAAACTCATCACAAAGATACCACCCCAGCGGGTAACTAAAGTGACCAGCGCCATAATCAGAATAACTAACAGGGTACCATTTCCTGCGGTATCAATGCTCATTGTTGCTTTCCTTTAATGTAATACCTAATAACCCGCCAACAATGGCTCCTGCAAATACATGACTGTTTTCAGGAAGGTATAGGTAGGCAATGATTGAAGAAGCGGCTGCGCCACACCAAATCATTACCGTTCGTCTATCCTTTTTGCCTTCCAGCACCATAGTGAGAAGAAAGCACGACATCACCATATCTAAGCCAAACGCTTTTGGGTCGCTGATTGTGCTGCCAAAAGTAAGCCCTAGCCAGGTTCCAATAACCCAGAATAGCCACATGGTTAAACCGCCTCCGAGCAGAATGCCCAGTGCTTTTCCCAGTTCATTTCTGTTGAAGGCTTGTAGTGACATTGCCCAGTTCGCGTCAGAGGCAACCAACATTACAGCATAACGTTTGAATGTCGGCAGATCTTTGAGCCACGGATAAAGAGAAGCGCCCATCAACAGGTGACGGGCATTGATAGCAAACACCGTAACAATCAGAGGGAGCAAAGGGACTTCTGTACCCCATAAATCCAGACTGCCAAATTGAGAGGCTCCGGCAAAAACCGCACCGCTCATTAAAATGGCAGAAAGGTCATCAATACCGGTTTGAGAGGCCGCCAACCCAAAGGCAGCGCCGAAGATAGCGACAAAAAGAGAAATGGGGATAAATTTACGTACCCCAGCAGAAAAATGATGGGTGGTAAACTTGAGTTGACTGAGATCCGTTTGTGACAAAGTTCGTTCCTTAAATGAGCGGGCATCAACATTATGCCTGTCATTTCTTATGTTGCGGTTTGGTGAATGTTTTTCAATCCATTAACAACAGAAATATTCCCAAATTGGATAGAACGTAGATCAGTTTTTAGATGGAAACTAGCCTTCTACATTCTTAGCTAACTTGCCGTAGATGTATGCGAGTTCAGCGACTGTCTGTGCTGAAAACTTTTTGAGTAAATTGGCGCGGTGTACTTCCACCGTGCGCATGGCAATACACAGTTCATCGGCAATTCGAATATTCCGTTTCCCTGAAATAATAAGTCGAAGAATGTCTTTCTCTCGTTTAGTCAGTGACTCATAACAAGATTTAGCGTCAACCAAATCGAGCTTTGTTGAAGATTGTGTTTGCCCGTCCAGAATTGCCTGTACCAACTCTTCCCCTTTGACCGGTTTTTGGAAAAAATGGATAGCACCTTCCTGAAGGGCGTCAACCGCCATCGGGATATCTCCGTGTCCGGTGAGGTAAATGATAGCCAAAGGGCTGTTAGACTCATTGAGAATCTGATGAACCTGCTGACCACGAAGTTTTGGCATTCGGCTGTCTAGTATTACGCATCCGGGCAGGGAAATATCGACAGTATCAAGGAATTGTTGGCCATCTTCGAATGTGGTTACTTTAAAGTCGTGCTCTTCAAGCATAAAAGCGAGTGAGTCACGTACCGATTCATCATCATCGACGACATAAACAGGAAGTTGTTTGTTGGCTTCATTCATTGTGATATTCCTAAAAATAGGGCAGAGAAAGCGTCACTTTACAGCCATGAGGCTGTGTCGATTCTAGCGTAATATGGCCATGATGCGTTTCCATCACATCGCGGCAAATGGCTAACCCCAACCCAAGCCCATGCTCTTTGGTCGTAACAAAGGTGTTACTGATATCTTCAGTGTTCAGACCTGTGCCGTTGTCTATGACATGAATGTACAGTTCTTGTTGATGATATTCGGTATTGAGGATGATCTGCGGCTGATAAGCATTGGAAACTTGTTTCTGCTGATAACTGATACAGGCATCGATCGCATTGTTGATGATATTGACCAGCACTTGCTGCATGCCTACAGCATCGATTTCGGCGGCGATAATGTCGCCTTGGGAGTGGCGAACCACTTCGACATTGTGTTTTTGTAAGTGGTAATGCATGAGCTCAAGCGTGTCCGTTATCAGGTTTTCAACATTGTGTGCTTGTTTTTCGACATTGCGCTTTTTAATCAAATTTCTCAGGCGATGAATAATGGAATCGGCTCTGTCGACTTCTTTTTGTATTTTATGAAAGACAGGCACGATCTCTTCAGCAGGTTTATTTTTGTTTAGCCTTAACAATCCACCTTCACTGTAATTGCGGATAGCCGCAAGAGGTTGGTTGATCTCATGGGCTAGACTGCTTCCTAACTCGTCAACGATAGCAACACGTTGAGAATGTTCGAGCTGAGCACTTTTTTCTTTCAATCGGGACTGCGTAAGCTCTAACGCCTGCTTACTTTTGCTGAAACGGTATTCAAGCCAAAAGTGGTAAGCATTTAATACAATGATGAAGATAAACACTGCCCACGCCCATTCCTGATGAAAACGCAGCCAGCGAAACGCTTCTTTCCACCACGGCTCCTGAAAAGGGTGAAGATCAAGTGCCTGATAAAGTCTGTCGATGGACAAAAGACTGACCGGTGACGTCCAGCCTGAAGCGCCTGCTGCAATGGCGGCATCACTATCTGCGGGTATTGCAAATAAGGCACGGGTGACCTGCTTTGCCATCTGCGACGAAGCGCGTTCGGTTTTAGCAAACGACCAGTTCGGATAAAGGCGGGTTGACACCTGGCAGGGAAAATCATTCGGAGTCTGAGCATTAATAACCCGATAGGCGTTGGGCTCTAGCAGTCCTTCTCTCTGCATTGTTTCTAATAAACATACAGGCACGACTGCGGCTTCGACGATGTGGTCACGGAGCTGATAGAGGTTTGCATCGATAGGGAAGCCAAGAAAACTGACATTAGCAAAGAAGTCATTAGGATTGATTCCCATCTCTAACACCTGATAACGCAAAGTCAGGTAACCGCCAAAAGCACGTTCCGACACTGCAGCCATTGTTTTACCTGAGAGGTCTTCAATTTTTTGCAAGGGTGAATCTTTGTGTACCACGACCGCTGAGCCAATGGTGTAGTTGGAGTTGCTGAGCAGGCGACTATTCAGCGTCGCTAGCCAAGAAAGCTCAAATTGTCTTCCCAAGCGCACCGCCTGACCGGGATTGGTCAGAATGAAATCCATTGTCTGGTTTTGCACAGCTACTGCCATGCTGTCTAAATCGAGAGGATGCAGAATAAAAACGGTATCCGGAATTTGCTGGTTAAGCCAATCCATTGTGGGTTGCCAACGTTGGTGGGCGTACAGGTTACCTCGTATAGCCAGAACGCCGATATCAACCTGAGTTTTTTGTGTTGACTGACCAACACTGAGCGCTGAAAACAGCAGACACATCCCTGCAAGTAGCAGAGTGATCACTCTTTGTGGCTTCATTGTGGTCATCAATGGCTAGGTCCGTTTTGTATCCTGATATGGATAAGGATAACAGCATCTTACTTCCTGCTGCATTTGTTTTAGATCAAGTTTGATCTGGGTATGTGGAAATCCACTATATCGGGAATTGAAGGTATTACTGACAATAAACTCAGGCCCATAACAGATTTAGCAGGTGAGTGATGGATACCACCAAAAGACGTTTCATCAGCGCAATTACCGCTGGTGCTGCCATAATTCCGGTTAGTGGAATTGGAACCGCAACCGCAAGTACCGTGATACGGAATAATCAGTCTCCAGACAGAAAAGGTCAAACCGGTAAGCGCTACGCCATGGTTGTCGACTTACGTAAATGTGTCGGCTGTCAGGCGTGCACGGTTGGTTGTAGTGTCGAAAACCAGATGCCAATCGGTCAGTTCAGAACCACAGTAAAACAGTACGAAGTCACGTTGGACGACGGTTCGACTACAACACAAAATGTAAAGGCATTTACCCTACCTCGCTTGTGTAATCATTGTGAGAACCCACCTTGTGTCGCGGTATGTCCTGTTCAGGCGACGTTTCAACGAGATGATGGGATTGTGATGGTAGACAACAGCCGCTGTGTCGCTTGCGCCTACTGTGTTCAGGCTTGTCCATATGATGCCCGGGTTATTAATCACGATACGCTCACCGCTGATAAATGTACCTTTTGTGCCCATCGCCTTGAAAAGGGCCTATTACCAGCTTGTGTCGAGACGTGTGTCGGTGGTGCTAGGGTGATTGGCGACCTTAAAGATCCGAATAGTAAGGTGAGTCAACTGATTGCTGAACATGGCGACGACATTAAAGTGCTGAAACCGAACGAAAATACTCAACCACATGTGTTCTATATTGGGATGAATGAACGGTTTACCCAGCCGCTTGAAGGACAGGCCGCGATCTTTGAGCCACAAGGAGAACCAGCATGAATATTACCGAAGTTCTAGTTCAACCTCAGGCGGTAACATGGTTACCGTGGGCAGTGCAGTATTTTTTCTATATCGGATCCGCCTACGCGGCCGCAATACTGTTCGTTATCGCTTTACTGTTTGAGCAACATAGCAGCCATCGTTTGAGAGCGGCTTTGGTTCTTACCCTGGCGATTGGAGCCGCAGTCGGTCCCTTGGCTCTTACCGGAGATTTACATCAGCCAGGAAGGGCTTGGCACTTCTATGCTTATGTGACGCCTTGGTCGTGGATGTCATTAGGTTCTTTATTCTTACCGGTCTTTTCTGGTTTGGCGATGCTGACGGCATGGTTGTTTTTGCGAGCTGATCTTATGAAGCTAAGGAACAATGAATCAAAAGTGCTGCGATTGGTTTCCAAATTGTCTCTGGGGCAGTGGGGAATATCATCTAAGCAATTGCTCGCTGTTGCTATCACGACCGCGGTGTCAGGATTAACCATCGCAGTTTATACCGGCGCTGAAATTATGGCGGTTCATTCACGTCCTTTGTGGAATCAACCGGCTTCACCTCTGTTGTGGTTTGTGACTGCTTTTTTAGGTGCAGTAGGTTTTACGCTTGTTATTTGGTTACTGTTTCCAAACAAAACTTCGCAGGAGTCTTTGACCCATTTCGACCTGAGCTTACTTAAGAAAACCGTATCTTTGAGTGGCATTCTCTCTTTGGTTTTGGTTCCCATTTGGGCATCGAACAACCAGACACTCTCTTTATATCTGAGTAGCGAGTGGGTTTCTCATCTGGCGATGATTTCCGTTGTAATGTTGCTTAGTGTCATCTGGGCAATGTTTTCTCTACACCAATACCCGCGAAAAAGCAGTTTGGTACTGATGGCGATGTTGGCACTCGGCGCTGCTTGGGTAACTCGATGGGTGACTATGATGCAGGTTCAAACGATTGCCAAATACGATATCGGACCGAACCCTTATCAACTTTCATGGGGGGCTGATGGTCTGCTGGGAATTGTAGGAATGTCTGGTTTATGGCTTGCTTTGGCATTGCTTTCCAGCGAACTGGTTGCATCTGGGCACAATCGAACCACATCAACTCATCATTAATTAGAGGAACAGAATTATGGACAATAAACGTCGTCAGTTTTTAAAGTCTGGCCTTGCCGTTGGTGGTGTAGGTGCTTTTGCTGCAGGGTATGCAACAACGACAAAACATATGGTGGAAGGTTTAGTTGAAGGCAAAGCCGGTAAACCGACTAAAGATATTCATCATGGTAACGCTTTAGAACCAGAATATACGGTAAATGCGAAAGGTAACTTAATCCCGAATCCAAATCAGCGTGTGGCTCCTTCTATGTGTTTCGGATGTTGGACTCTGTGTGGATTACGGGTACGTATCGATAATCAGAGCGATGATATTTTAAGAATCAGTGGCAATCCGTATCACCCTTTGTCGCATCAAGATGCGATTCCGTTTGAGACGCCGGTCAAAGAGGCTTATTTGAATTTGGCGGGTGAATCTGGACTGGATGGTCGCTCTACAGCCTGTGCGCGTGGTAATGGCATGCTGGAAATTCGGAATAGCCCATATCGAATTACCCAGCCATTAAAACGAGTGGGTAAACGAGGGGAAGGGCGTTGGGAACCGATCAGTTACGAGCAGTTATTGGAAGAGGTTGTTGAAGGAGGGGACCTGTTCGGTGAAGGTCATGTCGATGGTTTACGTGCCATTCGCGATGTGACAACGCCGCTCGATCCTGAGAACCCAGAATATGGACCCAAATCGAATCAATTATTGGTAACCAACGCCGGTAATGAAGGACGAGACGATATCACTAAGCGTTTTGCCTTTAACAGCTTTGGTACTCGAAACTTTGGTCATCATGGCTCTTACTGTGGTTACGCATTTCGTGCAGGAAGTGGCGCTCTGCTGAACGATTTGGATAAATACGCTCATTTAAAACCTGACTTTGAGAATGCAGAATTTGTGATTTTTATTGGCATGTCACCGGCTCAGGCGGGTAATCCGTTTAAGCGTCAGGCTCGTCAGCTCGCAGATGCTCGTACCAATGGAAAATTGCAGTACACCATCGTGACACCAAGCTTGCCAGCCGGTTCTTCCAGTCTCGCTGCATCAGACCGAAACAACTGGATAGCAATTAAACCGGGAACAGATTCAGCCTTAGTTCTGGGAATGATCCAATGGATTATCGATAACGAACGCTATAACCACCGCTTTCTTGCTCAGCCGGGTGTTGAGGCAATGAAAAAAGCCGGCAATGCTCATTGGTGTAACGCGACCCACTTGGTCATCAGTGATGAAAAACACCCAAGAAATGGCAGTTTTCTTCGCGCTTCAGACGTCGATTTACCCTTTACAGGTGAGCCTCGTTCAGACACCGACCCATATGTTGTCGCTAATGCGGTAAGTGGTGAGTTGGTTTTGCATACGCAAGGTGAAGAAGCGGCGTTGTTTGTGGAAAAACAGCTCACATTAGGCGGCACTGTAGTCACAGTGAAGTCTTCTCTGCAACGTCTCAAAGAAGAAGCGTTTAAATACGATTTAGACTTTTACAGCCAGCAATGTGGAATTGCAAAACAGGATATTATCGCACTCGCTAAGCGCTTTACCAGTTATGGAACAAAAGCGGTTGTAGATACTCATGGCGGCAATATGCACAGTAATGGTTTCTATAACTCGTTTACTATTTTGATGCTTAATGCGCTGGTGGGAAATATTAATCTCAAAGGCGGAGCCATGGCTAAAGCGGGTGGTTATCCGACTTCGGCGAACGGCCCGCGTTATGACTTCACTCAATTTGAAGGAAAAGTAGGGCCGAAAGGTATCTTCCTGTCACGCAGTAAGTTTCCATATCAGAAAACCAGTGAATACAAGCGCCGAGTTGCTGCAGGCGAATCACCATACCCAACCCGCGCTCCTTGGTATCCAATATCAGCCCCGTTATTGACGGAACATTTATCCGCAGCGGTGGATGGTTATCCATATCGAATTAAAGCCTGGATTAACCATATCGCGAATCCGCTTTATGGTGTACCGGGATTAAAAACGTTATTGGAAGATAAGCTCAAAGATCCCAAGCAACTCGGTTTGATTGTATCTGTTGATGCCTTTATTAACGAAACCACTTCGCTGTCGGATTATCTGGTACCAGACACCGTCACCTATGAAAGCTGGGGAATGGCTGGCCCGTGGCATGGTGTACCTGTCAAAACTGTAACGGCACGCTGGCCGATTGTGGAACCTCGCACCGAAAAAACGGCGGATGGTCGACCTATTTGCTTGGAAAACTTCTTAATCGATGTTGCTAAAAAAATGGAGTTGGGTGGATTTGGCGAAAAAGCGATTAAAGATGCACAAGGCCAGTGGCACGCTATCCATAGTGCTGAAGATTTCTATTTACGTTCAGCGGCTAACCTGGCTTATGTGAAAGGTGGTGTGCCTGAAGTTTCGGCAGAAGATATTGCATGGTCGGGCTTAGAACGCTTATTACCGGCAATGCAAAAAAGCTTAATGACAGAAGAAATGAAACGAGTCGCTTTCATTTTTGCCCGTGGCGGCCGGTTTGAGAATGCCACAGAGGCATACAAAGGCGATGAAATGAAGCACAAATGGAATCGTCCGCTGGCTATTTGGAATGAAAAAGTGGGCACGTCCAGAAATACGATGACCGGTGAACTTTATACAGGCTGTCCAACTTGGCATCCGCAAAAACTCAGTGACGGCACGCCTATCGCAGAGAAATACCCAAACCATAAGTGGCCGATGACGTTGATCAATTTCAAATCGAATATTCATAGTGCGGTTTCGAATTTGTCACCACGTCTACATTCGATAAAAGGGATTAACCCTGTGTATATCAATCCGCTTGATGCTCAGCAAGCGGGTATCAAAACGGGGGACCACTTTGTGATTGAAACGCCGACAGCGCAAACCGAGGCGATTGCTATGGTACTGGATGGGATTCGAGAGGGCACACTCGGTTTTGAACATGGTTTTGGTCATACCGAGTTGGGTGAACGTTCACACTGGATAGGAGATAAACAACAACCTGTGAAAATGAAGTCGAGCGATGGGGTGAATATTAACGATATTGGGTTGATCGACCCTACTCGTGAAGGCAAGGGGGTGCTTTTGGATTGGGTTGTTGGCGCGGCTGCTCGCCAGTCTCTTCCGGCTCGAATTCGAAAGGCTTAAACCGAGTTGCATACCGCCTTTAGTCTAAGTGACAGAGGCGGTATTTCTTGTCGTTATGTGGAAATCCACAATAGTAGGCTTACTAATAATAATGACAATAGTGTAGGTAATGATAGAAGCAGTAATAGTGAGTCAGCATGTCAAATATACAACTGTGGGTTGCTCTGCCCATTTTGGCGGCTTCGGCAGGTGTTCAGGCAACGGAAATGCCTGCGCAAGCCGGTGTTTGTGCCAGCTGTCATGGACAGGATGGTAAGGGTCAGCCAAATATAGCCCCTATGCTTGCAGGTTTAAGCGCAGAATATCTGGATAGCCAGATCCAACTGTTCTTATCCGGAGAGCGAAAAGATCCTCTAATGACCCCAATGGCCAAAGAACTCAGTGATCCTCAAATTCGCAGCGAAGTCACCGAATACTATGCCTCATTGCCAAGCTATGAGTTTACTGATTTAGAGCAACGCGGCTCTCAGGCCGATATCAGTAACCCTTACCGCAAGCTTGTGTATCAAGGGGATTGGGATCGGAATATTCCAGCCTGCTCAACTTGCCATGCCGCTAGTGGGATGGGAGTTGGACATTTCCCTCGCTTAGCCAGTCAGCATGCTTATTATTTAAAAAAACAGCTTAACGATTGGAAAAATGGCTCCCGTAGTGGTGATCCGCTCAACATGATGTCGACGATTGCCAAGAAACTCACCGACGAAGAGATAGAGAATCTCTCGTATTATTTCGCATCGTTTCGTTACTAGGAGTCTTGTATGAAAGTCATTTATCCGCTGTTGACGCTCAGCATACTCTCAATGTCTGTCAACGCCAATACTGAGTTACCGGACCGTCAGGCTGAGTTACCTGCGGCGAAAAAATCAAAAGATGCTGAATATCTCGTGCCCAGAGATCTAAGCACCATTGCTAATGATGAATTTGGTGAAAAAGTTAAGCTGGGTTACTCACTATTTGTCAATTCTCAGCAAATGCGCGGCAAATATGTCGGTAACGAGCAAAACTGTGTTAATTGCCATATGGAAGCAGGGCGAAAAGCGAACTCAGCGCCACTTTGGGCTGCGTATATGGCGTATCCTGCTTATCGCAAAAAGAATGACAGAGTAAACAGTTACGCTGATCGTATTCAGGGCTGCTTTACCTATTCTATGAATGGTGAGCCGCCGGCCCAGGATTCTCCTGAGTTAGTTGCTCTTAGTGCGTATGCGTACTGGCTGGCAATGGGCGGTCTAATGGATATGCATGGAATGGAAAGCGATCCAGTTCCGGCCTTAGATGATAAGCAGCTTCAGATTGGCGGTAAAGCGGAGTCATTCCCAATGCCAGAAGTGATTGCTCAGGCACTGCCGGTTGATAAACGTGGAAGTTTAGCCGGACGGGGTTATCCGAAAATTGCTAATCCGGAATTGGAACCGTCACCAGAACGCGGGCAGCAGGTTTACGCGACCAATTGTGCAACTTGTCATATGCAAGATGGGCAAGGTATCTCAGATGCTGACGGCCATTCCTACATTCCACCGTTGTGGGGAGCGAACGCTTATAACTGGGGTGCGGGTATGCACCGTATTAATACTGCCGCGTATTTTATTTATGAAAATATGCCACTAGGTAAAAGTGTTCAGCTGAGTGTTCAAGAGGCTTGGGATGTAGCGGCTTATGTTAACAGCCATGAACGCCCGCAAGACCCAAGATTTAAGGGCAACCTTGAGGCGAATGTTAAAAAATACCACAACCATCAAGGCTATTACGGTCAGTCGCTAGGTGGTCAAGTGCTGGGTAGTGAAGCGTTTCCATCAAGAACTGTAAATTAATAATCGATGGTTTAAAACGGTAAAGAAGTGCTAGTCATTATCAGTGACTAGCACTTTTTTAATATTACACTTTGTAATGGGCTAACTGTTGATTTAACGCCATAGCGAGCGCATTAAGTGCATTACACGCATTTGTCGTTTCATTACTATTAGTTAAGTTATGATCGCTTGCTTCGCGAATAAGGTTGATGTTTTTACTCACGTCTTCTGCTACGAAACGTTGTTGCTCTACTGCGCTTGCAATTTCAGCGTTAAGTTGGGAAATCTGACCAACCGATGTCAAGACTGTCTGCAGAACATCGCCGGCGATTTTCGCTTGATTAACGTTGTCTTCTGCGACTTTTCGACTTGCGCTCATTTGCTCTGAAGCCTGATTACCACTATGTTGAAGACGTTCAACCATCTCTCTAATTTCTTCTGTAGACGATTGTGTTCTGCTAGCCAATTGCCTAACTTCGTCGGCGACAACCGCAAACCCACGACCTTGATCGCCAGCTCGTGCAGCTTCAATTGCAGCGTTTAGTGCCAGTAGGTTGGTTTGATCGGCAATGTCACGAATCACAGTCAAAACGTTGCTAATACTGTGGCTGGCGTCTACCAGCTCTTGAACGACTGCACTTGAGCTTTCGATTGTTTCCGCCTGATGTTCAATACTGCTGATCGTAGTTGCAAGGGTTTCGCCGACCTTGCTGGCATCATTGTTGGCTTGTTTGGCGTATTTCTCGGCGTTAACGGTGTTGTTTGCGATATCAAGTGCTGAAATACTCATTTCATGAGAGGCAGCAGCCACTTGTTCTGTATCTTTGTTTTGCGATTCTGTTGCGTTTAGCGAGTGATTTGATAGTTCTAACAGCTTGTTTGCTGATTGAGTGACATCTTCAACCGCGAGTTTGGATTGCTTGATGGTTTCATGTATGCGATCAAGCAATCTATTGAAACCTAGCGCCATGGTTCCAAGTTCATCGTTGCTATTCTGCTCAAAACGTTGGGTAAGATCGCCTTCACCATCAGCAAGGTTGTCAATGGCTTGAATATAGACAGCCAAAGGTTTACTGATTATGCGGTGAACCAGTACTGAGATAACCGAGACTAAGATCAAACCAATAATGGCGACTGTCGCCATACTCATGAGTGATGCATTCCAGATCATAGCGTTGACTTCGGAGTTCGGATAAGCCGATACGATTTGATAACCCCATGGTGTATAAGTCGTTTTCGATACGTTCCAGTGCTCTGGTTCGGAAAGGGCAGCTTTAATGCTCTCAGCATCTGTATTGTCAGAAAACATACGCAAGTTATCTTTGCCATCGTATAAACCAACAAAACCATTGTTGAGAACTCGAGACTGTTCAACCGCTGTTTGAATGATTTTCATGTCAGCAGAATAGCCGACGTACCAGATACCAATGACCTCATTGTTGGCAATAATGGGCTCATACGCAGCCAGATAAGGCTTACCAAGAATATCAACTTCACCGTAAAAAGCTTGTTTATTACGTATAGCCTGCATAGCCTTACCATCTGGAGAGAGGATGGTGCCTATTGCTCTTTGACCTTCTCTCTGCACGTTAGTAGAAATGCGTACAAAGTCATCTCCGCTGCGAGAAAATAAGGTGGCGGTTCCACCCATGACGGCGGTCAGGTTATCGACTAATGTGAATTGGTTGGTTTGGTTATTCTCACCGAGATAGAGGCTGGAGACACGTTTTCCGGCGACAAGCTGTTGCTCTCCAAGTCTTGGGGTTCCTAAAGCGAGTCCTCGTTCTTTAAGCAGATTCATACTGCTTTGGACTCTTTTCAACATCACATCATTTGTGGTATCGAGTAGACGGGATATGTCTTCTACAGCTTCTTGCTGGTGTTGCTTTGCTGTTTGTTCAATAGATTGAATCGTATTAGTAATTTGAACTGCGAGTAATGCTATGGCGAACAGTAATATCAGCACGGATATACTCAATATAAATTTTTTATTAATGCTCATACCGCTTCCTTTCAAAATGAGATTTGCTCTATTTTGTATAGTTATTGAACTATACTGCCTGTTTTTTGTGATGTGGTACATGCTTCATTACAAATTATTGCATAATCATATAAGGAATGAGAAAGGTATCGGTTTTTATTGTTGGTTAACTGTTTGTATTTGCGGTAAAAATTGAATGTTTTCACGCTTTAATAAAAAAGGGCCCTACTCTAGCAGGGCCCTCTATCGTTAATGGGAGATAAAAGTATGATTAAGCTTGTTTGCGAATCAGGTAATCAAACGCACCTAAACTCGCTTTCGCACCGTCACCCATCGCAATAATGATTTGCTTGTAAGGTACGGTAGTAGCGTCACCCGCAGCGAAGACACCTTCTAGACTGGTTTCGCCGTGGCTGCCTACTTCGATTTCACCGCGAGCAGACAACTCAACTTCAGAATCTTTCAGCCATTCTGTGTTGGGAACTAAGCCGATTTGGACAAAGATACCAGACAGTTCGATTTGTTTGATTTCATCTGTATTGCGGTCTTTATACTTCAGAGCTGTGACACGAGTGCCATCACCCAATACTTCTGTTGTCTGAGCCATGGTGATGATCTCGACATTCGGCAATGAATTTGCTTTATTAATCAGTACCTGATCAGCTCGTAACGTATCTGCAAACTCAAGAACAGTAACGTGTTCTACGATACCAGCAAGGTCAATCGCTGCTTCGATACCTGAGTTACCACCGCCGATTACCGCTGTTCTCTTCCCTTTAAACAGAGGACCATCACAGTGAGGGCAGTATGCAACCCCTTTATTGCGGTACTCTTGTTCCCCAGGAACATTCATTTCTCTCCAACGTGCACCTGGGCTGAGAATCACGCTTTTACTTTTCAGTGTTGCGCCACTTTCCAGACTAATGTGAATGTAGCCATCTCCAGTATGCGCTGAGCCCATGATTTTATCGGCCTGTTGTTCCGTTACAATATCAACGCCATATTCATTCAGGTGTTCACCGAGGTCGGTCGCAAGTTTTGGACCTTCCGTGCGTTTCACCGACACAAAGTTCTCAATCGCCATTGTGTCCATCACCTGACCACCAAAACGTTTGGCAACAACACCGGTGCGAATACCTTTACGAGCGGCATACAGAGCTGCTGCGCTACCACCAGGGCCCCCACCGACAACGAGTACATCGTACGGATCTTTTTCGTTGAGACTTGCAGCCGCTTTTTCAGCCGCACCGTCATCCACTTTGTTTAAGATTTCAGTCAAAGACATGCGTCCCTGACCAAACAGTTCGCCATTGATGAATACGCTGGGCACAGCCATGATGTCGCGAGATTTCACTTCATCCTGAAACAGTGCACCATCAATCATTGTGGTACGAATGTCTGGGTTGATTGCAGACATCATGTTGAATGCTTGCACTACATCCGGACAGTTTTGGCAAGATAGAGAGATAAAGATCTCTACATCCAGCTTTTTATTCAGATTAGCAATCTGTTTGATAACGTCTTCTTCTAGTTTTATTGGGTGTCCACCAGAATGCAGCAGTGCCAAAACGAGAGAAGTAAATTCGTGTCCCATTGGCAGACCAGCAAAACGTAGCTGTGTGCCTTTGGTTGGGTTTGTTACTGTCATCACTGGGCGACGCTCGCTGGCTACGTCATCACGGGTAACAGAAACTAAGTCGCTTAACTCAGCAATTTCATTCGCTAGTGATTGAATGTCTTGAGAAGCCTTGCTTTCATCTAGGCTGACCACTAACTCTACTTGTTCTTTAATGTTGCTAAGATATTGTTTTAATTGTTGTTTAATCGCTTGATCTAACATTGTCTGTTATACCTATTCTTGGTTCTAAGTTAAAAAACGAGCGGTCACTCTGGATAAAACCTTACTTATGGGGTGAGAGCTAGCCGGGCGCGTAGGTCGTTAGGTACATTGCCCGACCGGCTCTCTAATTTTGCTTTTCAGCTTTCCGTAATCTAATTTTTAGATTTTGCCTACTAGGTCTAGTGAAGGAGCAAGAGTTTCTTCGCCTTCTTTCCATTTGGCCGGACATACTTCGCCTGGGTGCGCAGCAACGTATTGTGCAGCTTTGATTTTACGTAGTAGGTCTTCTGCGTCACGGCCGATACCTTCAGCAGTTACTTCAACAGCTTGGATAACACCTTGTGGGTCGATTACGAAAGTAGCGCGGTCTGCTAGACCTTGACCTTCACGCATAACACCGAAGTTGTTTGTGATGTTGCCAGTTTGGTCGCCTACCATGTAGTAGTTGATTTTGCCGATAGTGTCTGAGCTATCGTGCCATGCTTTGTGAGTGAAGTGAGTGTCAGTTGATACTGAGTACACTTCTACACCGCGAGATTGTAGTTCTTCGTAGTGGTCGGCAAGATCACCCAGTTCAGTCGGACAAACGAATGTGAAGTCAGCTGGGTAGAAGAAGAAAACTGCCCATTTGCCCAGAACGTCTTGTTCAGAAATTTCTACGAATTCGCCGTTTTTGAATGCTGTTGCGTTGAATGGTTTGATAGTAGTGTTAATCATGTTTTACCTTCCTAAGAGTTATTGGTTTGGCATTGCTTGCCTTCGAGATGTATATTCCCATGATGATGTTAATAATAAAAATCGATTGTAATTATTGAATTAATTGGTAAAACCTATTGCCAAAATGTAGGCAAAAAATTAGGGAGCAGAATTTGCTCCCTAATTTCATTTCAGTGTGGTTAAGAAAAGTACTGAACTATTTAGTCATCGTTAAAATGGGAAACCGCGAGTACACCTCTTACGGCACGTTTCCAGCCGTTGTATCGTTGAGCGCGCTTTTCTTCATCTTGCGCTGGTTCAAATACCCGGTCGATTTCTGCTTTATCGGCCACTTCATCCAGAGAGTCCCAGTAACCTACTGCCAGCCCAGCCAGGTATGCTGCACCTAGTGCTGTGACTTCGGTAACTTTAGGGCGTTGTACATCGGTATTGAGAATGTCTGACTGGAACTGCATCAGGAAGTTGTTGGCAACTGCACCGCCATCTACGCGCAGGGTGGCAAGTTGAATACCAGAATCTGCCTGCATTGCATCAATCACATCTCTACTTTGATAGGCAATACTTTCTAACGTGGCACGAATAATGTGATTTATGCCGGTACCACGGCTCATACCAACGATCGTTCCGCGTGCATAGGCATCCCAGTATGGCGCACCTAAGCCGGTAAATGCCGGAACGACGTATACGCCATTTGATGAGTCAACTTTGGTTGCAAAGTATTCTGAATCTTTGGCATCGGTGATCAGTTTCATCTCATCACGAAGCCATTGGATGGCTGCACCACCGATAAATACGGATCCTTCCAGAGCATAAGAGACATCACCGTTAGGACCGCAAGCCAGTGTAGTTAGCAAACCGTTTTTAGAAGTGACTTTCTCTTTACCAGTGTTCATTAACAGGAAGCAACCGGTACCGTAGGTATTTTTAGCTTGTCCGGGAACAACACACATTTGACCGAACAGAGCGGCCTGTTGGTCACCGGCTATACCTGCAATTGGGATGCGTGTACCACCTTTACCACCGATATTCGTTTCACCGTATACTTCAGAAGATGCTTTTACTTCTGGCATCATTGATAAAGGTATATCAAGTTCTTTGAGGATTTTTTCATCCCATTGCAGGCTATTAATGTTAAACAACAGCGTACGTGAAGCGTTGGTATAGTCGGTGACGTGAACACGGCCCTGAGTCATTTTCCACACCAGCCAGGTATCAACGGTACCAAACAGCAGTTTGCCTTCCTGAGCAAGCTGTCGTGCACCTTCAACATTGTCGAGAATCCATTTTACTTTGGTACCGGAGAAATATGGGTCAAGCAATAAGCCGGTATTTTCTTTAACGTAGTCTTCGAAGCCTGCTATTTTTTTAAGCTCTGCACATGTGTCTGCAGTCCGTCGACATTGCCATACAATTGCGTTGTATACCGGTTCGCCAGTTTCTTTGTTCCAAACAATAGTTGTTTCACGCTGGTTGGTTATACCGATAGCGGCTACTTGATCTGAGCGTATGCCTTTTTTGCCTAACGCTTCAATGAGTGTTGAGCTTTGAGTGGCGTATATTTCTAACGGGTCGTGCTCTACCCATCCTGATTCTGGATATATTTGAGTGAACTCTCGTTGAGAAACACTGACGATGTTTGCGTCATGATCCAGTATCACGGCACGAGAGCTAGTGGTTCCCTGATCCAGAGCAACGACATATTTATTATTCATAAGTAGCGGTCCTATTCACGTTACGTATCCTTTTTGAATGATATTTCAGGAGTAGAACTCTCAAAATTCAGACATCCGGATGTTGGAGTTATTTTATGGGTTTTAGTGTTGTTAAAGACATCACATTGGTCACAATTCCAAAACGCACTCTGCAACACAATTCCCACTCTTTTAATGTGGACTAATGTTAGATGATATGAGTAGCGCGAAAATAGTTTTGTCTCTCGAAATGAGCAAACGAGCAAGAAAGTGTTCTAACTGGGACTTGTTTTGTTAAATAGAGCACATTTTTTTCTAAATTGTGGTCGTATATAGGGTTGTTAAGTGAATTTTTAGACATTTTAGTGACTAAACGACAATAAAAAGAGACTTATCATCGTTATGTTTAAAAGTAGCGGTATACTGATAAACAGGTAATTAAATGAAATGTTTCATTCAGCTCAGGCAAACCGAAGCTGGATGAAAGTAACTGATATTGGGGCAGGTTTTGAAAGCGAATATACGTCATCAGGAGATCATTGAGTTAGTCAAGGCTCAAGGTTATGTCAGTACTGAAGATTTAGTAGAAAAATTTAATGTAAGCCCGCAAACAATACGCCGTGATCTCAATGAGCTGGCTGAGTTGGACAAAATTAAGCGTAACCATGGCGGTGCGACCATAGTCACCAGTTCTGAAAACTCATCTTATCAAATGCGCAAAGTTGCTAATCAGGAAGAAAAGCAGCGTATTGCGCACAAGTTGGTGGAGCATATCCCGGATGGTGCAACACTGTTTATTGATATTGGTACAACGCCTGAAGCGGTGGCGCGTGCACTGTTGCAGAAACATCAAAATCTACGCGTGGTAACGAACAATATTAATGTGGCGTCACTGTTGATGGCGAAGTCTGATTTCCGAGTGATTCTTGCTGGTGGAGAAGTGCGCAATCGTGATGGTGGTGTAACTGGCGAAGCGACAATGGACTTCATTTCTCAGTTTCGCCTCGATTTCGGCATACTTGGTATTAGTGGGATCGATTTTGACGGCTCACTATTGGATTTTGATTATCATGAAGTGAGAGTGAAAAGAGCAATTATAGAGAACAGCCGACGTGTGTATCTGGGGGTTGATCATACCAAGTTTGGACGCAATGCGATGGTAAAGCTGGGGGGAATCGAAGAGGTTGACCTAGTCATAACGGATCAAACCCCACCGGAAAGTATTTGTACTCTGATTAAAGAGCATGATATTCAACTTGATGTTGTATAACACCAGCCAACATATTCTGTCTTCGGCTCAATGATGTTTGTTTAAGGATTTTGTCTGTGTCATTCCAGCGAGCTATAGCGAGACTAGGAATATAATAGTAGCGCCGAGCTGGTAAAGAAATGATGTTCGCCATAAAGTTTTCGGCAAATAAGATCCTGAATCACGCTCCTTCGTCGCTGTTAAGGATGACGGAATAGTTAGTTTTCCATTCTTTCTTAAACGAACAGTATTGGTCTCTGACTGTAATGATAATAAATTGTCATTTACGGTCTAATTTTTTCGTTATTATGAATTTTTTGTTCTATTTATGCTCGAACGAACATTTTTGATCAAGATCTCGCACATTCATTTTGATTGATGCCACACTGACTATGCGTTGGTTGAAACCGTGACATTCACGGGTGGGGCTGAAATGAATTCTATAACTAGATTTGAAACCGAAGTCGTCATTATTGGGGGCGGGGCAACAGGAACTGGCATTATGCGAGACTGTGCTTTGCGGGGTATTCAATGCATTTTGCTGGAAAGAGATGATTTGGCATCGGGAACAACGGGGCGAAATCATGGCTTACTTCATTCAGGTGCACGTTATGCTGTCACTGATCAGCATTCTGCGAAAGAGTGCATACAGGAAAACCGAATACTGAAGAATGTTGCCCGGCACTGTATTGAAGATACCGGTGGGCTGTTTATTACTCTGCCGGAAGATGATCTCGATTTTCAGAAGACGTTTATTGAGCAATGCCGCAATGCGGATATTGATGTAGAAACGCTTTCTCCCAGAGAAGCCCTGCGGTTAGAACCTAATACCAATCCGGACCTGATTGGGGCGGTAAAAGTGCCTGATGGTACGCTTGATCCGTTTCGTCTGTGTTCATCCAATGTACTTGATGCAAAAGAACACGGTGCTCGTCTGTTTAACCATTCTATTGTGACCTCTTTAATCAGAGAAGGTAGCACCGTTTTGGGCGTTAATTGTGTCAATACACAATCCAGACAAAAATTTCAGGTAATGGCGCAGCAGGTTATTAATGCGGCCGGTATCTGGGGGCAGGGGATTTGCGAGTACGCTGACCTGAATATAAAAATGTTCCCGGCGAAAGGTTCATTGCTGATTCTGGATTACCGAATTAATAACTTAGTGATTAATCGCTGCCGTAAGCCGTCAGATGCCGACATATTGGTTCCCGGTGACACCATTTCGCTGATTGGCACTACGTCAGAACATATTGATTATGATCGGATTGATGATCTTCATGTCACTGCTGATGAAGTTGACCTGCTGCTTGAAGAGGGTACAAAGCTGGCGCCAATAATGAAAAACACGCGAGTCCTAAGAGCTTATGCAGGCGTTAGGCCTTTGGTTTCATTGAGTGGTGATAGCTCAGGGCGAGATATCAGTCGTGGGATTGTGCTGCTTGATCACGAAGATCGTGATGGCCTGAGTGGGTTTACAACCATTACTGGTGGCAAGTTGATGACCTACCGCCTGATGGCTGAACAGGCGACGGACGTCGTCGCGAAAAAGCTGGGCAACACGGCGCCATGTTCAACGCATACTAAACCTCTTCCCGGTTCAGTTGAGTCACCTAAAGCACTACGCAAAAGTGCCAGTATCGCTAAGCCGGTTTATGAATCTGCAATTTATCGTCATGGCGAAAGGGCGGAAGCCTTCTTGTCGGAACATCCTAAGAGTCAGTCAATTGTGTGTGAATGTGAAATGGTGACCACGGGGGAAATTGAATACGCGATTAAAAAGCTTGATGTGAGAAATCTGGTGGATTTGCGGCGAAGAACTCGCTTGGGAATGGGACCTTGCCAGGGGGAGCTATGCGCTTATCGTGGTGCAAGTTTGCTGCAGGAATATGGGGATCTGACCGGAAATGAGTCGGCGTTGTTACTCAACGACTTTCTCGAAGAACGCTGGAAAGGCATTAAGCCTATTTTCTGGGGAGATGCGTTGCGTGAAGCTGAATTTAGCTACTGGATATATGAGGGACTATTTGGTTGCGGCGATATACCTAACCTTCAATCCCCATCCAACAAGGAGCTTGAACAATAATGATGAATTACGATGTCATAGTAGTTGGTAGCGGTGTCGCGGGTTACTCTGCAGCGATAAAATGTCTGGAGCACGGTTTTAAAACTGCGGTCGTTAGCAGTGGTCAGAGTGCTTTGCATTTTTCTTCAGGGTCAATTGACCTGTTATCTCATTCCCCCCGCACTCACCAACCGGTTGAAAACCCATGGCAAGAAATAGACTCACTGACTGAAGCACTTCCCGCTCACCCATATGCAAAATTAGGTCGTAAAAAAATAGAGCTGGCCATGGAGTGGTATCAAGTCATGATGAACAATGCCGGCTTGTCTCTCACGCCGTCGCATTCACAAAATAATCACTACCGCATAACAACTTTAGGTACGCTGAAATCTACTTGGCTATCACAACCTTATGTGCAAAAAATTGCGCCTGATTTTTCCAACCTCTCTGAATTTAAATCAGTTGTGATGATTTCTATTGATGGTTTCAGAGACTTCCAGCCACAAATCGCACAAAGTAATTTGCAAAAACACCCGGCTTTCAGACACATGACTGTCAAAATAGCAAAAGTGCATTTAAGTGCTTTTAGCAAGATCAATCGTAACCCATATGACTTAAGGTCAATCGATATTTCACGTTTGTTACGTGATGACACTCAATTTCAGGAATTTGCTGATCAATTGCTTAATATTGCCACACCGGATGATTTGCTCATTATGCCTGCCGTACTGGGAAACGGTGATGGGTTAGAGCTGATGAATCGGTTGAGTCAGTACACTGGCCTCAATTTGCATGAAGTACCAACGATGCCTCCGTCTTTGCTGGGTATTCGTATTGAAGACAGCATGATGCGAACATTCATTAACCATGGAGGCGTATTACATAAAGGGGATGAAGTGCTGGGTGGTCAGTTCAGTGAGCACAAGGGTGAGCTGACACTTACCTCAATTCAGTCAAAGAAAATGGGCGATATGGATTTGACCGCCAGACATTACATCCTGGCTTCGGGGAGTTTCTTTAGTAAAGGCCTGATCGCAAATCAATATGGTATTGAAGAACCGGTTTTCGGGTTGGATACGGAAGTGACCGGCAACAGAGAACAGTGGCACCAGCATGATTTCTTTACCCGAACCCCTCATCCGTTTTTATCGTTTGGCGTTAACACTGATAATCAGTTTAAACCATCAATAAAAGGGCAGGCGGTATCTAATCTTTACTGTATTGGTGCGATTTTAAGTGGCTATAATCCCATAGTTCATGGCTGCGGTGGCGGCGTAGCAATTAGTACCGCTTATTCGGTGGTAGAGAAAATTGCGCAAGAACGGCGCAGTGAACTGTTGACTCAGGAGGTGAGCGCATGACTACTGCTAGCAGAGATACCACCTTTGACCAATGCATCAAATGTACGGTTTGTACCGTTTACTGCCCGGTCGCTAAGGCGAATCCTGATTTTCCTGGGCCTAAGCAGTGTGGCCCCGATGGTGAGCGCTTAAGGATCAAGAGCCCGGAATTTTATGATGATATGCTTAAATACTGCACTAACTGTAAACGTTGTGAAACGGCTTGTCCTTCCGGGGTTCGTATTGGCGATATTATTGCGGTTGCTCGTGGCAAGTTTGGTAAACGTCCCATGAATCCTAAACTGGTTCGTGACTATGTATTAAGTCATACGGATTTGTTCGGTTCCTTGGCCTCTCCGGTTGCACCCATTGTCAATGTGGCTACCAAGATTCCGTTGGTTAAGAAAATTATGCACAAAACTATCGGGGTTCATGAGCATAAATCTTTACCTAAGTATTCACATGGAACATTCAGGCAGTGGTTTAAGAAGAATGTTGCTGATCAGTCCCATTATCCGCGAACAGTCAGCTATTTTCATGGTTGTTATGTTAATTATAACCACCCTCAGTTAGGCAAGGATTTTGTCAGTGTACTCAATGCGATGAATATTGGCGTACGCCTGCTGGATAAAGAGAAATGCTGTGGCGTCCCTATGATCGCGAATGGCTTTCATGATAAAGCGAAAAAGAATGCGCAATTTAATTTGGGGCATCTGGAAGCGGCGGTAGAACAAAACAGTGTTGCGATATTGTCAACTTCATCAACCTGTTCTTTTACTTTACAGGAAGAGTACCCACATGTACTGGGGGTTGATAATGATAAAGTCGTTGAAAAAATTCACTACGTGACACGCTTTTTGCTCAAAGAGTTTATGAGCGGAAATTTACCGAAAATGAAGCCGCTGAATAAGAAAATTGTTTATCACACCCCATGTCACCTTGAACGGAGTGGCGGAACGGTATTTACTATTGAAGTGCTGCGCATGATTCCGGGGCTGGAAGTGGTGGTATTGGATAGCGAATGCTGCGGCTTAGCGGGAACCTATGGCTTTAAAGAAGAAAACTACGATGTCTCAATGAAAATTGGCGATGATCTGTTTAGCAAAATTCGTCGCTCTAATGCCGACTATGCAATCACCGATTGTGAGACCTGCAAATGGCAGATTGAAGAAAATACTCAACTAGAGTGTATTCACCCGGTTAGCTTACTGGCTGAAGCATTGGCGCCATAACTGTTGAGCGTAACTAAAACAGCGATGCTGTTTTAGTTACGTTGTCAGATATTGTCTGATTGGGTATTCACTGCTTGCGTTGATTCTCTGGGCACCAATTCTCCCTGATAAGCTTGATGACTTGTGTGAGAATTTTTCTTGTTTGCCTGATCCACAGCGAGAGCCGTTGCATCTTGTGTTAAGCGAACTATCGGAAGCGACACCGTTGATAAGCTTGGTATCGCATAGGCGGCGGCGGGTTCGTTATCAATGCCGATAACAGAGACATCTTGTGGGACGTCTAAACCGTGATCGTGCAGAGCGCGAATAGCACCGATGGCCATATCGTCATTAGCTGCGAAGATCGCGCTAAATTTCTCGCCTGTCTGCAGAAGTATTTGCGTCGCTTTATATCCGCCCTCCAGAGTGTTATCACCCTCTACAATCCAAGGAGAGTGGATTGTGATATTGGCTTGCTCTAACTGCTGTCGGTAAGCCGACAGACGCAGACGACCTGTTTCACTCGTCATTGGCGATGTAATACAGGCAATATCCCGGTGTCCGAGGTTGAGTAGGTGTTCCATTGCCAAACTTGCCAGCTGTGTTTGTTCAAGGCCGAAACTGGATAAAGTATCCGCACTGAGCTGGCGATTAAGTACTATCAGCGGCTGGGCAACTTTCTTTTGCAGTTCAACAAGGTCTTGTTCACAAAGGTGACGGCTATAAACTAAAATTGCATCGCAACGTTGGTTTGCGATGGTTTCGACAGTCTCCCTTTCATCTTCTGCACTGTTTTTGCTGCGGATCACCAGTAACTTTTTCCCAGCGTTTTGCGCCCCGAGACCGGCATAATGCAAAATGCTGCCAAAATAGTTACTACGAAAGTCCGGAAGGACAAGCCCGATAGAGTGAGAGGTATTCGTCGCTAAAGCTTGTGCAAGCGTATTGGGTTGATAGCCCAACTCCTTCATCACGGCAAGTACATTTTGCCGAGTTGCTGGTTTAACCTGAGCTGAATTATTAAGAACGCGTGAAACAGTGGCTTTTGAAACCCCTGCAGCTTTACACACATCATTTATGGTTGCCATATCATTCCTTATCGATGCACCTCAACACCTTACAACGTCTGAGATGTTGAGATGCGGATAAGTTTAGCCAATTTTAATTTAAAATTGAAAGACTTATTTCACAGCCTGTGATAAGTGGTTAACTTCGCGAGCAGTGATATATTGTTAATAACTAAAATTTAAGTGTTTTGATGCAGTGTACAAGTCCATTTTACTCGTTTGCATACAGTGACATAAAAGTACTGACCGCCTGTTCAACGGTGGCTTTAATCTGTTGTTTGGATGGTTTTTCGATTGCGGCGAACGCGTACTGTTCAACATATTCGGCTGATAGCAGGGCTTTAAACTGCATCGCCGCTATCCAGGAGTCACATTCCTTCAATTCTCCTTTGGTTACTTGCAACGCAATATATTCACTTAAATGCTGCCAGCCTTTCTTGGGGCCGTTATTGTAAAAGTGACGACCAATTTCTGAACGATCCGCTTCGCTTACGGCCATACGGTAAACAGCGATGGCATCAGGGGTTAAAATTGAGTTTAAAAAATTGTAACCAAACTCTAACAGAGAAGTTCTGACGCAGCGATTTACGTCCAAAGATAAAAATGAGTTGGAAATTTGCTCACTCGCTGAACTGTCCATCACAGCCGCGAAAATTTCTTCTTTAGAGTTGAAGTAGTTGTAAAGTGTCGCTTTAGACCCTCCTAACTGCTTAGCAATATAAGACATAGAAGTTGCACTAACGCCTTGTTGAGAAAAGGCTTCCTTCGCAATATCTAAAATAGCCTGACGTTTTTCGTCGCTTTTAACTCGCATGAATTTTTTGTAGTCCTTGAGGAAATTGTGGGTAAGTTTCTCTTGACGTAGTCTTTCTGTCAAGGGTATAACTGTACCGTACAGTTTAGTTATAAGGTTGTCTAATGTGAAAACGTCTATTCAAAGGAACCGTCACATAAATAAAAACGTTCCTTACCTATCAATTACATTACTGAGCACCATGCTTTTAGCGGGATGCTCAGTATCAAAAAATGAAAACTTACCTGAAGTTTCCCAGCTAGGTGAGTTTGGCTATCAGCAAAGCTTGAATGTGCCTGAAAATATCCAGTGGCCTAGCCAAGATTGGTGGCTTCGTTATCAGGATGCTCAACTGAATCAGTTAATTGATGAGGCTTTTTCTGATGCGCCAGATATGAAAATCGCGCAAGCTCGATTGAAGAATGCCCAGGGTATTGCGCAACAAGCGGGGGCGAGTCGTGCGGTTAATGTTGGGCTTTCAGCGACGGCATCTGAGGCGAAAGTCAGCCAACATTATCAGGCATATATGGCACCTGATGGCTGGAACGACTATGGCACGCTAACGCTCAATTTTAGTTATGACTTTGACTTTTGGGGCAAAAATAAAGCCTCTGTCGTAGCGGCAACATCTGAGCTTGCAGCTGCGGAGGCAGAAGCAGTGTCAGCACGCCTGATGCTTGCAACAGCGGTCGCAAATGCCTATGCCGAGTTGTCACGTTTATATGCTAACCAACATACGACTGAAACTGCGCTGGAAATCCGCCATAAGACGGTTGAGCTGTTGACCAAACGTTATGACAACGGGTTGGAAACATTAGGCTCTGTGAATCAGGCTATGGCGGTCGCTGCCAACGTCGAAGCTGAATTGTTGGCGATTAATGAATCTATTTCATTGCAGAAAAATGCCATTGCGGCACTGGTAGGTCATGGCCCTGATCGCGCGCTGACGATTCAGGAGCCTCAAATTCAATTAGATACTCGTTATGGTTTGCCGCAGGATGCAGGCGTCGGTTTACTTGGGCATCGTGCAGATATTACTGCTGCGCGATGGCGTGCTGAAGCGGCTGCTCAGCGCGTGGGTATTGCTGAGGCGATGTATTACCCGGATCTGAGTATTTCAGCTTTTATCGGTTATCAGGCTTTTGGTCTCAATGATCTGTTTGAAAGTGGTAATGATGCAGGCGCTGTTGGGCCGGCATTATATCTGCCTCTGTTTACTGGTGGTCGGCTTGATGGGCAACTGACTTCTGCTGAAGCACATTATGAGCAAGCGGTGAGTGGCTATAACGCAACGTTAACTCAGGCATTGCATGAAGTAGCGGATGTGGTGACCAGTACTCAGGCATTAGATGACCGAATTAATAAAACTCAGCAAGCGGTAGATGCGGCTCAAAAAGCGTTGCAAATTGCTTCTAACCGTTATCGTGGCGGTTTAGCAACTTATCTGGATGTACTCGTTGCTGAGGAATCACTACTTAACAATCAACGAGCGTTGGTGAACTTACAGTCACGAGCGTTCAGTTTAGATCTTGCTCTTATCCATGCTCTGGGCGGTGGTTTCCAAACCACAGAGTCGTAATTTTTTAAAAGGTTTCTATTCATGAGTTCAAATACATCTCACACTGAAGTTGCGGAATTTGATGCTCCGCGTGCTCAGAAATCCCGCAAACTGGGATTTGTTGCTTTAGCGGCGGCAATAATCTTCGTTGGTGGCGGTTACGCTTCTTATTGGTATTTTGTTGCTTCCCGCTATGTTTCGACCGATAACGCATACACAGCTGCAGAAATTGCAGAAGTAACACCTGCAGTTGGCGGTATTATTGCTAATGTTAATGTGGTCGATACTCAGTTTGTAAACGAAGGCGATGTGCTGGTTAAAATTGAAGATACAGATGCACAAATTGCCCTCGATCAGGCTAGAGCGGATCTTGCTTTAGCTAAACGTCGCGTTCTTAGTTATCAGGCAAATGATGAAGGGTTGACTGCGCAGGTAGAAGCTCAAAAATCGAATGAGACTCGCGCTAAGGCACAGTTAACGGCGGCAAAAGCTGACTTCCAGCGAGCTAAGATTGATTTAACTCGCCGTGAAGATTTAGTCCGCTCGGGCTCGGTTTCTGGTGAAGAGTTAACGAACGCGAAAACGGCATTTGAACGTGCAGAGGCAAACCTGAATGCGGCGAAAGCGGCACTGGCTCAGGCACGAGCAAATCGCTTGTCGACTATCGGTACCCAAAAAGCGAATGCGGCACTGACCGATAATACGACGGTAGAAAACAACCCGGAAGTATTGTTGGCAAAAGCACGTCTGAAACAGGCTGAGATCAACCTAGAGCGCACTGTGATAAGAGCTCCGGTTAGTGGTGTGATTGCAAAACGTCAGGTGCAGGTCGGACGCCGGGTGCAGGTGGGGATGCCTTTGATGACCGTTGTTCCAGTGCAAAATATTTATGTCGATGCCAACTTTAAAGAAGTGGAACTGCGTGATGTAAAAATTGGCTTGCCGGTAACTGTGACGGCAGATCTGTACGGTGATGAAGTGATTTATAATGGTGTCGTTGCTGGCGTATCAGGCGGTACTGGTTCTGCGTTTTCTATGATCCCGGCTCAGAATGCAACGGGTAACTGGATTAAAGTTGTGCAACGTCTTCCTGTCCGTATTGAGTTAGATCCGGCTGATATTAGTCAACATCCACTGCAAGTTGGGTTATCGATGGAAGTGACTATTGATACCCAATCGGATGTGAATAAGCAGACTATTGCTCAATATCGTGCGGTTAAGTTACCGAAACAAGGCTAAGGTGAATTATGAGTCATTCTGCTGATAATGACATCAAACCTTTGACTGGAGGAGCGCTATTTCTTGGCGCTCTGTGTCTGGCGATGGCCAACTTTCTGGCAATTCTGGATACGACGATTGCAAACGTGTCGGTATCGAGTATTGCCGGTAGCTTAGGAACGTCAACCAGCCAGGGGACATATGTCATCACCTCTTATGCGGTGGCTGAAGCGATATCAGTACCATTAACCGGGTGGCTATCTCGTCGTTTTGGTTCGATTCGTGTCTTTGTTACTTGTTTCGTTTTATTTGGCATTTTCTCGATCCTGTGTGGGCTGGCAACAAGCATGACCATGCTGGTGACATTCCGCGTATTTTTGGGTTTAGCCGGTGGTCCACTTATGCCGCTTTCGCAGACGCTTATGATGCGAATATTCCCCAAAAACAAAAGTCATGCTGCAATCGGTATCTGGAGTATGACCACTCTGGTTGCGCCAATCATGGGGCCGATTCTGGGCGGGATTTTATGTGATCAATTTAGCTGGCCATATATTTTCTTTGTTAAAACGCCTTTTGCTTTGGTGGCTGCATTTATCTGCTGGAAGCTATTGAAAAAGTATGAAACAACTACTATTCGCTCCAAAATCGATAAAGTAGGGCTGGCGTTGCTGGTTGTTTGGGTCGCAGCACTGCAAATCATGCTTGATGAAGGGAAAGATCACGACTGGTTTGAGTCAACACGAATTTGTGTTCTGGCTGTCGTGGCGGTGATCGGCTTTATTGCGTTTTTGATTTGGGAACTGACAGAGCGGAATCCGGTGGTCGATTTGAAAGTATTCCGTCACCGGGGCTATTCGATGAGCATGTTGACGCTGTCATTAGCGTTTGGCGCTTTCTTCAGTATTTCTGTCATTACACCACTGTGGCTACAGATATACATGGGGTATACGGCAACGATATCCGGCTATTCAACCGCTACGATGGGAATTCTGGCTGTATTTCTGGCTCCGCTCATTGCTGATTTGTCTTCCAAGTTTGACCCGCGTCCTTTTGTGTTCGTAGGGGTAATGTGGCTTGGAGCCTGGACCTTGGTTCGCAGTTTTGGCAGTTTAGATATGACGTTTGCGCAGATCAGTTATCCGATGTTCTTCCAAGGAATTGGAATGCCGTTGTTTTTTGTACCGCTGACTGCGATTGCATTGGGCTGTGTCAAGCCAAGTGAGATGGAGTCCGCCGCCGGGTTGATGAACTTTATCCGAACACTATCGGGGGCGTTTGCCACTTCGATGATTAACACATCCTGGGAGCACCAAACACGTTATGTACATGCTGAACTGGCTGGTTTAACCGATAAAGCCGGTGTTGCTACCCACATGATGCAGGATTCAGGAATGGGGATGGGGCAGATTCGTTCTTCGATTGACTGGCTGTTACAGAAACAGAGCGTTATGGTTGCAACCAACCAACTGTTTATGGTCATAGCGGTTATATTCGCTGTCGCGGCTTGTATTATTTGGTTTGCTCCAAAGCCAAAGCATGCGGTTGATCCAGCGGCTGCACATTAAAGTTTAATCCACGGGGCTGATGCAAAGAGAAGGAACTCTTTTTTGCTGATGCCCTTTTTTTGACTATTTTGTTGATAATGGTTCTTATTATCTTATTGGTGTGTAATACTAGCGATTCGTTTGGCACTGCCATAGAAGACTTATCCTAACCGTTAATCATGAATAGCCCTTCAGTTTCTTTCCAACGCGTATGCAAATTGCTGAACTATATTCATTCGAATATTGAACAGCCGCTCTCTCTTGAAGAGTTGTCAGAGCAAAGCTGCTGGTCTCGTTGGCAGTTGCAGAGAGTGTTTCATCATGAAACGGGCTTATCGGTTGCTTGCTATGTAAGGGAAATTAAATTGAGCTTAGCGGCTGAGGTTCTTTTAACGCGCTCTGACAGGGTAATTGATATCGGACTTGGGTTAGGATTCAGTTCTGAAATCAGCTTTAGTCGCGCATTTAAGCAACACTTTGGCATTAGCCCTCGAGCTTACCGTAAACAAGGGCAGTTATTTGGTGTTCGCAAGCCATTAATGCCTAAGTTTAACTCTTGCTCTTTATCCAGTTCGTCGCAGCTCATTGAAGTGAAAGTAGAGTCTTATCCGAGTTTTAACTGTTATGGTGTCACAGGGAAAATTCGCGGGATTTTATCGTCTCAACCCGATTTTTCACATCAGGTTCCACAAATATGGCAGAAGTTGTATGCAACATCCCCTGAAGTGGCGCAATACCCACTAGTCGGCGTGATTGATGTTACATCGGCGCACTCTGATGGCAGCAATTTACGTTATTTAGCTGGTAGCACTGAGCAAACTAGTGTCACTGAAGTCATGACGATTCCATTTCAAACCTATGCGGTGATTAAGCATAAAGGCCCAGTGTCGGGTTTAGCAAAAACGTTACAGTGGTTCATTTTTCACTGGCTGCCAGAGTCAGGCTATCGCGGTATCGATGGTTATGAACTTGAACGCTATCCGCAGGGGTATCAGCCTGACGAACCTGATTCAGAAATGGAATACTGGCTTCCCGTTTTGCCTATTTGATACGCGAAAGATGCTCCAAATTGTTAACTTTTCATCGTTGTTACCGAGTAAGATGCAAATGATATTTATTATTATCTATGGTTTGCAGGGTATACAATCAATTATGGAAATTCACAAACATATTTCGTTATCACCGCTCACACTGGCGTTAGTATCAGCGTTTTTTGCAGCGAATGTTTCAGCTCAGACCCAGGCTATCGATGAGGTTGAAACCATTACCGTGTTGGGCGAAACCTATCGAAATACAGCAACAAAGACAGCGTTGTTACCGGAAGAAACACCTCAGGCTATTTCTGTCATCGATAATGAGCAGCTTAAGCAAAGAGGGGTGACTTCGTTAGGTCAGGCTCTACGCTATGCGCCAGGGGTTGTGACTGAAACCAAAGGTGGCGCAGTCACCATGTATGATAACTTCTATATACGCGGTTTCCGTGTTGACCAGACATACTATGACGGTTTGGTGCTTCAGTACCTTAAGGGGTGGAACTTACAACCACAGATCGATCCAGTCGCGATTCAGCAGGTTGAAGTTTTTAAAGGGCCGACTTCTGTCTTATACGGGTCAATGCCACCGGGCGGAATGATAAATAGCATTGCCAAAGCGCCGCAAAAAGAGCGCAACACAGAAGTGTCAGTTGCGACCGGTTCTCGTAATCTGGCTGAAGTTACCCTTGATACAACTGGTCAGTTCGGTCATAGCGATGTTTCTTACCGTTTTATCGCGAAAGCAAGAAACCAAGACGGACAAGTTAATGGTACCGAAGAAGAACGTTACTTAATCGCTCCCTCAATTGACTGGCAAGTGTCGGATCGTACCCTGATTAACCTTAATATGTATTATCAGAACGACCCAGCGATGGGAATGAACTCGTCACTGCCACTGGCAGCCATTACTAGTGGTTCAACCGATGTTTCGACATCTGCTGGGGACACCAACTGGAGCAATTTTGAGCGTGAAATTATGATGCTTGGTTATAAAATTCAGCATCAGATTAACGGTGACTGGACCTTTCTGCAGAATTTCCGCTATACCGATGCTTCTTTGTATCAGGAAAACACTTACCACTCGGCAAGCGGTTTTGATCAGGCCACTGGTCAGTTAGCCCGTAATATTTATTCTACTAATGAAGGTTATGAAGGCCTGGTTATTGATAACCAGCTATCAGGTATTGTGAACTGGGGACTAGTTGAACATAACCTGCTGGTTGGCCTTGATTATCAAACGTTAAGTGGGGACTCATTATACAAAACATATTCAACCAGCGACGCTGGATTTGGCCAGTTTAATATTTATAACGCCAACAACCACTTACTCAGCCGTAATAACCTGACAGAGACTTATGCCGGTAATACTGAGATAGATATTGAACAGTTAGGTGGCTATGTTCAGGATCAAATTCGCTGGAACCAATGGGTTCTTATTGCCGGTGGGCGGTTTGACACTTATCAGAGTTCCAGTGGTGCGTCAGGCAGTTATAACGAAGCAGATGTTAACGAATTTTCTTATCGTGTCGGGGCGCTATATCAGTTTGATTCAGGGATTGCTCCGTTTATAAATTATGCAACCAGTTTTTCTCCGGTTGCCGGCGTGTCAACCTATGGCGAACCTTTTGACGCAGAAACAGGTGAACAGGTCGAAGTCGGGGTGAAATATCAATCGGCTGATATGAGTAAACAATTGACAGGGTCAGTATATCGGATAGTGAAGAACGATGTGGTAATGGCCGATCCTGATTCTCCTAATTATCAAGGTAAGTTACAAGTGGGAGAAGTGCGCTCACAGGGCCTTGAAGTTGAAGGGCGTTGGTGGATAACTCCGGGCTGGGATATTGCAGCAAACTATACCTATGCTGACGTAGAAGTGACTAAGGATAGTGGAAACGGGTTACAGGGCACAACCCCGATTTATGTACCACAGCACAGTGCGACGTTGTGGTCTACGTATCATATTGAAAGTGGTGCTCTCAATGGCGCAACAATTGCCGGTGGTGCCAGATATCTTGGTGAGATGTATATGGATGCATCGAATACACAGGGTAAGGTTCCGGGTTACACCATTGCCGATTTAACGCTCGGTTACCAACTGGGCAAAGTGAGTGACTCTCTAGATGGAGCGCGCGCAGATCTGATCGTTAGTAACTTGTTTAACGAGGAAAGTTATACTTGTTATGACAGGGCAAACTGCTGGTACGGAGCAGAGCGTACGATTGAATTTAATGTGAACTACCAGTTTTAGACGCACCAGATTAAAGCGAAAGTAAACCCATAAATGCCCGGTAAAGTTACCGGGCTTTTGGGGTTAACCCAACCTTAACTGCCCTCATTTTAAGCTGTGATTAAAGATGGAATCTTTAGCAATTTAATGCAGCAGTGCAAAGGTCACGATTAGAAACCGGATAGATGTTATTCTTATCGACACAGGCCTTTGGCTCGGTTTAAAAGTGATAATGGGTTGAGAAATGGTGAAAGCGCTATTGGTAGAAGATGACTTGGATCTTGCTACCGCACTAATAGATTATATGTCTCTGGAAGATATAGATTGTGATTATGCTGCAGACGGTCAGGTGGGTTTTAATCTGATTGTGTCTAATAGCTACGATGTGATTATTCTTGACCTCAACCTGCCTAAAATAGAAGGCTTAGTGGTATGTGAACGGATACGCAACGATGGTGTGGAAATCCCCGTTCTCATGCTTACCGCACGAGATACTCTAGACGATAAATTAACTGGATTCAGTAAAGGTGCAGATGATTATCTGGTTAAGCCTTTTGCGATGGAAGAGTTACTGGCACGAATCAAAGTACTGGCGAAACGTCGCAGTGGCCAGGTATCAAAACTGACTGTGGCTGATTTAGAGCTTGATTTGAGCCAGCACCAGGCATCAAGAGCTGGTGTTACTCTCAAGCTGTCGCCAATCGCGATAAAAATACTGGAAGTTTTGATGAGAGAGTACCCGTCTGGGGTATCCAGAGAAAAAATCATCCAGTCAGTGTGGGGCGATGAACAACCCGACAGTAATAGCCTTAAGGTACATATCTTTAATCTACGTAAGCAGGTGGACCAGAAAGGAATGACCCCGTTAATTCATACTATTGCTGGCTATGGTTTTGCTATTGCCGCGCAGGAAAAGTTATGAAAATACGCCGCAGTTTAAAAATTTTTATTGTCTGCGCCATTATGGGGATGGCGACGCTGATGGTTCTTGGGTTTTCGGCCTTGACCGCGCATTATTTTGAAAAAGGTCTGGATAGTGGGATTCGCATTACCATGCTGGATATTGGTCACTATACAGATATTCGCTCGGATGAACCTGAAACAGTATTAGGGTTTCAGGTGGTACATCATTGGCAGGATGTATCACCCGAAATTCGGGCGGTAATCAGTCAGCCCACTGAGCACCTCGAATTTATTAAAGTGATTGAGCGCGAGAGTTGGATCTCTGAGCCCGAGAGAGCACTTTTCTTACTCAGATATAATCATAGCCCGGACGATGTGGTTTATATTTCACGCATCATAACAGATGTTGAAGTCGATGAATTAAGCAAAAAAATTAATGAGGGAGAACTTCCTCATGAATGGCAGATCCTGCTGTACGCTGCCGCGGGCTTAGGTATTTTTGCTTTCTGTATGTACCTGGTCATACAGTTGGTGGCCCAGCCAATTGAACGGCTGGCGAACTGGGCAAAAACACTCACGCCTTGTCAGCTCCATTATCCATTGCCTGACTTTCATTACAACGAATTGAATAAGCTGGCGGGGATTGTAAAAAACAGTCTTTCTTCAGTCGAAGATAGCTTATTCAGGGAGCACAAATTTCTTGCGCATGCCAGTCATGAACTGCGTACTCCAATCGCTGTAGTCCGAAGTAATACCGAGTTAATGGTGAAGTTGCTGGACAAACCCGATTCAATTGATAAGCAAAAAGAAGTACTAGAACGGATTTTGCGGGCTGGTGTTACTATGACCGACTTGTGTGAGACACTGTTATGGCTCAACCGTGGAGAGGATAATGAATTACCGACGTCAGAGATTGTTCTCGGTGATTTAATCAGACAGTTGAGTCAGGAGCTCAACTATTTGATTCGAGATAAAAAGGTGACGGTTAACATCAATGTTAACCAAGATCGATTTATTCTGCCTGCAACCTTATGCCGTATCGTATTGAGTAACCTTATTCGTAATGCTTATCAGCATACGATGTGCGGAACGGTAACCATTGAACAGGTAGGTGGGAAAGTTTCTATTATTAATTATGACAAAAGCCTGACTGGTTCACAGGATCAGCTTGGGTTTGGGTTAGGTCTGGAGCTGACTCATCGCATAATACGGCATTACAACTGGCAGTTTAATACTGAGGAGTATGAACAAGGGCGTGATGTGTTTATAGATTTTGGTTAGAAAAAAGCCCACTCTTGGAATGGGCAGGAAATAGAGCGTAATAATTGGGGGAATTACGCTACGGCTTGGGTGCCTTGTTTTGCTTTGCTGCGTACTGCGAGCAACAGAGTCAAACCGAAAGCAACGACAAACGATATAGCCATACCTATTACGTAGTAGCTTAGTTTTTCAGGATTAATTGAGATAATTCCCGGCAGACCTGCTGCACCTAACGCCTGAGCTTTTACATTAAACAGAGTAATGAAAGCACTGGATACTGCCGCGCCTGTAATTGCTGCAATAAACGGGTAGCGAAGTTTCAGGTTCACACCAAACATGGCTGGTTCAGTAATGCCAAGCAGAGCTGTAATTCCCGACGGAACGGCAATCCCTTTCAGTTTGATGTCTTTGGTAGTAAAGCCTACCGCTAATGAAGCAGCGCCCTGAGCAACGTTCGACATTGCCGCAATAGGGAAGATGAATGTACCACCTGTAACTGCGATATCGGCCAGTAGTTGGGTTTCGATTGCGATAAAGCTGTGGTGCATACCGGTAATAACAAATGGTGCGTAGATGAAGCCGAATACAGCACCACCGATAAAGCCAGCAGAGTCATATAACCAGTTTAAACCGTCGCCAAGCATGAAGCCGACATCACGAGTAATAGGGCCGACAAGCGTAAAGGTTAAGAAACCTGTAATAAAGATGGCCAGCATTGGTGTTAGCAGGTTATCCAGTACTGACGGGATAAACTTACGTAATCCATTCTCAACTTTAGCCAGAATGAAAGCCGAAACCAGAACAGGTAGGACAGAACCCTGGTAGCCGACCTTTTGAATTTCTAGGCCTAAAATATTCCAGGTTGGTACCGTTCCTGATACTGATGCGCTACCAAAACCCCAGCCATTAAGTAAGTCTGGATGGACCATTAGCATACCTAACGCTGCACCAAGGAACGGGTTGCCGCCAAATTTGCGAGATGCAGAGAAAGCTAGTAATACCGGTAGGTAGACAAAAGGAGCGTTAGCAAAAGTGTTAATCATGCTAGCTAGATCTGCTAAACCAGGGTTTGCTTCAATCAGAGATTGACCCTCGATAAACAACCCTTGCGCCGTTAACAGGTTGAATAAGCCCATTAATAGACCGCCAGCAACGATAGCCGGGATTATAGGAACAAAAATATCCGACAATCCTTTTACGGCTCGCTGAACAATATTTTGCTTTTCCGCTCCAGCTGTGGCGACATCATTGGTCGACATTTCTGCCATACCCGTTTGTTTAGCCATTTCCGCATAAACCTGGTTAACGATGCCTGAGCCAAAAATTATCTGATATTGTCCTGCAACTTTGAATTGACCTTTTACACCATCGAGTTCGCTGATCGCGTCTTCGTCAATGAGATTTTCATCTTTCACTGCCAAGCGCAGGCGTGTAGCACAGTGCGCCAAGGCTTGGATATTGGATTGCCCGCCTAAGTGGTCGAGAAGTTGTTTTGCTATGACTGGATAGTTCATAACTCACCCCGGTTCTTGTTAATCGTTAGTATAGTTAAAATTATGTTCTTAAATTTAGTTTTGGGAACGTTTGCAATGAGGATTGTTGTTAAATTTTCATTAATCGTCAAAACTAAGCTCACAATTATGTGAAGATGATCGACAAATATGGTCACAACAGAGAGTAAAACAAGGTTAAAATCACGCTTAACGCTGAGGGAGAAGATCATTATTTTGCAATCAATCCCAGAGTGGATCTGAATAAGGAATTTTATGGCAAGTTTGCATGATGTCGCCAGACTGTCTGGTGTCTCTAAGTCGACCGTATCTCGGGTGATAAATAACGAATATGGTGTTAAAGAATCCACTAAAATCAAGGTGTTAAAAGCCGTTCAAGAGTGTGGTTATGTCGTCAATCAGGTTGCGAAAGATCTAAAATCACAAAAAACGAACCTGGTTGGAGTGATTGTTCCTCGTGTTAGCTCCCATGCGACAGCGCAGGGCGTAGATGGCCTGACGGCGGTGTTTGAGCAAGCTGGAAAACATGTGCTATTGGCGAATACTCATCAACTGCATGAAAAAGAACTTGATTATATTCAAATATTTAACCAGAAACGTGTCGAAGGGATTATATTTTATGCCACACATCTCGATGCGCCTCTAGTTAAGGCTATTCAGCAGTCAAATGTTCCGGTTGTTCTGGTTGGGCAGGATGGTTCTTTGTATAACATTCCCAGTGTTGTACATGATGACGTCCGTGTTGGTTTCGAAGCGGGAAATCGTTTAGTTTCCGCAGGGTGTCAACATATAGGCTTTATCGGAGTTCAAAGTGATGATATCGCTGTCGATGTCCAGCGTTCTCAAGGCCTGGAGCAATCATTAACCTTCCACCAACGCTCTGTTTTATTCCACGCACACGGGGACTTTTCAATAGAGTCTGGTTACCAATTGGCGAAAACACAGATCGAATTGCACCCGGAAACGGATGGGCTTTTCTGTGCCACTGACAGGCTAGCATTAGGCGCGATAAAAGCGTTGCAAGAGAAAGGTATTGAAGTTGGTAAGCAAGTTAAAGTACTTGGAGTGGGTAATGATGAGCTGTCCTATGTGAGTACTCCAAGTTTATCGACCTTCAACTATGCCTTTGATAAAGCAGGAGAAAATGCGGCAAAAATGCTGCTTGAGCGTATAGATGGTAAAGGGCAGGAGATGAGCAAGGTTGTTCTGACTTTCCAGAATATTGACCGAGAAACCTGCTAACCAAACTCTTCCGTTAAAGTCGTTACCCGCCATTTTGTGTCGAGAGTCACAATAAACCGCCCTGAACAAGCAAGTATTTGCTTAAATACTTGCTTATTGAGTGGTTGTTTTATATTTTTGAGAACGTTCCCGAAATTTAATTTAAACTAGGTAAGACTATGTCTCTACAATCCCTTATCGATCTCGCTGGTGGCGTGAATAATATTTTGCGAATCTTAGCGCCTCAGGGCCGTGTTGTTGTCGCGATACAGGATGCCAATCAGGTTGCACCATGTCCTGAATGGGTAACTGGAGAATCGGTATTAGGTGAATGGCAGTTGTCTATGTCACGTGATGAAAGTATCGATGATAAACAACTGGCTCAATTGGGTGAGCAAATAGCGAAAAGACAGCGTGAGAAAGCTAAGGATTTTCTTCAGCCTGTAAGTTGCCCTTATCGTCCTCACTGGCATGTATCACCGCCACAAGGGTTACTGAACGATCCAAATGGTTTTATCTATCACAATGGTGAATATCATCTGTTTTATCAGTGGTATCCCTATGCCTGTGAACACAAAGATAAATACTGGGTACATTTAAAAAGTCAGGATCTACTGAACTGGAGCTGGCAATCTATTGCGCTAACGCCTTCAGATTGGTTTGATAGTCACGGTGTGTTCTCTGGCCACGCAGTAAGTCATGAGGACGAACTGTATCTCTACTACACAGGCAATACACGCTTAGGGGCTGATCGTTACCGTCAGACCATGCAATGTATGGCACGCCTGAAAGAGGGCGGTAGCTTTGAAAAGCTGGGGCCTGTTATCCGAACGCTTCCACAGGGAGTGACCGAGCATTTCCGTGACCCTAAAGTTTTCTGTCATAACAATAAATGGCATATGTTGCTGGGGGCCCAGACCACAGATTTGCAGGGCAGGCTAGCGGTGTATCACTCACAGGATTTGTTTAACTGGGAGTTTGATTCGCTTTACGGTGACGAAATCTCTCCTTTCGGATATATGTGGGAGTGTCCGGATTGGTTTGAACTGTCTGGGTCACAATTTTTTGTCTTTGGTCCGCAGGGCATTAAATCTGACAATCCAAATCATACTATTGAGCACCAGAATCGCATCTTCAAATCGCAGATCGATGAAAAAGATCAATTTCAATTGCTTGAAGGATGGCAGCTTGATGGCGGATTTGATTTTTATGCACCGCAATCAATGCAGACACCTGATGGGCGTAGAGTGATGTGTGGCTGGATGGGACTACCGGATGAAGTGGATCATCCAAGCTGTGACAGTGGCTGGATTCACCAACTGACCGTACCACGAGAGCTGAAGTGGCTGGAGGGGCGCATTGTTCAGCAGCCGATTGAAGAGATTGCCCAGTTGCGCGGTGAAACTCAACAGTTATTGCTCAGTGAACAGCGAGTGAATCTCGAGACTAATAGCTTTGAACTGAATATCGTAATGGAGTGGGATACTGAGCTGCAACTGATGAGTGATGAGGAGTTTGGCGTTAAACTGGTACTAGACTCACAGTCCGGTGTATTGCGCTTTGATCGCTCCAACACGCAAATTCGTCAGGGCGATACGATCAGAGAGCTTGCTTTACCTGAAGGTGAGGTGAAGCTGCAAATTCTGGCTGATAGTTCTTCATTAGAAATTTTTATCAATGATGGTGAATTTGTGATGTCTGGTCGGGTCTTTACGCCTGAATCGGCGACGGGAGTGGCCTTGAAGGGGGCTGAGGTACGTGCTGATGTTACGCCATTACACGCAACGCAGTGGTCATTTGCCCCTGTTAGCTAAACCATTCTATGTGTTTTATGAGTAATGAAAAAGGTGAGCTTGATGGGCTCACCTTTTTATTTATAGCCTTAAACTGACGGTGTTAATATATTTATTCAGTCGTTATATCTGTTTTGGTAATGCCGTTAGTGTTGAAGAAATTCAACCAATGTCTGTTGATTAGGTAATGCTGTCATTGCACCTTTTTGAGTCGTGGCAAGAGCACCACAGCCATGAGCGCAATGAATGGCTACTTTTATCTGGCTCTCAGTGTTCCAGTTTTCCGACGTAGAAAGGGTGTAAAGTAACCCGCCCACAAAGGCATCACCCGCGCCGGTGGTATCGATTGGTTTAACAACTTTACCACTGATTAGCGTTTGAGATTCGGCGGTAATGACAAGCGCCCCTTTCGCTCCCTGAGTAATAATCACAACAGGGATCTCAAGTGTTTTAAGTGCCAAAATGCCATTTTCAATTGAGTCGGTTTGGGTTAGAAACGTGAGCTCTTCTTCTGAGAATTTAACCACATCCGCTTTTGCTACAGCCTGCATGACCACGTCAACAAGTTGTTCCGGTTGTTGCCACACTTCTTCTCTCAGGTTAGGGTCAAAACTAAAGTAACCACCAGCTTGTTGGATTCGTTCAATAGCTTCAAAAGTGCTGCTGCGACTAGGTTCGTTAGCCAGAGCAATTGAGCATACGTGCAACCAGTCACCGGCTTTGAATTCGGGTATATCCTGAGATTGCAAGAACTGGTCTGCACTGGGTTTTACCATAAACGTAAAGCTACGCTCACCGTCATCATCCAGGTCCACAACGACAGTAGAGGTGCGTTGCTGTTGATCTAAAACTAGGTATGTACAGTCGACGCCTTCACTGTGAAGCGTTTGATTCATGAACTTACCAAACGGATCATCACCCACCCGGCCAAAGAAAGCGCTTTTACCACCCAGACGTGATATTGCGACAGCAACATTTGCCGGCGCTCCGCCGGGGCATTTTAAGTAGTGATTTTCACCATCAGGGATTAAGTCGACGACAGCGTCGCCCGTTACCCAAACTTTACCCATTATGTACCTCCACTTAGCATTCAGTTAAAACTTTTTGCTTAGTATAAATCATTTTCGGTAACGTTCCCGAAAATGATTTAAAAATATGGTCTGGATAACAAAAAATGCGTTATCCGGTAATAGTTTTGTACGCAGAGGAAATAAAAAGCCGCTTAAATAGCGGCTCAGATGGGTTGTAATATCAAATTGAATGCACAGCAATATTGGTATCTGACTAATCTTTATCAGCAACACGTTTAAAGATAATAGAAGTGTTAATTCCGCCAAACGCAAAGTTATTGCTCATCAGATATTCAATTTGCATATCACGGCCGGAGCCAGTGATATAATCAAGATCTCCACACTCCGGGTCCAGATTGTTCAGGTTGAGGGTGGGGCTGAACCAGCCTGTATGCATCATTTCTAAACTCAGCCAGGCTTCTACCGCACCACAAGCGCCTAATGTATGACCAAAGTAACTCTTGAGAGAGCTGATAGGTACTCTGCCGACCGCTTTTTCCGTCGCGTTGCTTTCCGCAATATCACCTCGATCCGTAGCGGTACCGTGAGCAGAAACATAACCGATTTTATTAGCAGGCAGGTTTGCATCACTCAGGGCCATTTCCATACAAATTTGCATGGTTTCCGCTTGTGGTTGAGTGACGTGCGCCGCATCGCAGTTACTCGCAAAACCGATAATTTCCGCATAGATTGTTGCACCACGGGCTTTAGCGTGCTCATATTCTTCCAGAATGAGTGTGCCGGCACCTTCACCAATGACTAATCCGTCACGATCTTTGTCGTACGGGCTGGGTGTAGTTTTGGGCGCATCATTTTTCAGGCTGGTTGCGAATAAGGTATCAAAAACCGCTGATTCTGTTGGGCAAAGTTCTTCACCGCCACCGGCAACCATCACAGTCTGATAACCATGTTTTATCGCTTCGTAAGCATAACCTATTGCCTGACTGCCGGATGTACAAGCACTACTGGTCGGAATTACGCGACCACGTAAGCCGAAGAATAAGCCGACATTAACTGCAGTGGTGTGCGGCATCATTTGTACGTAAGTTGTCGCCGTAATTGCCCGGGTAGATTTTTCATTGAGCATAACGCCGAATGCACCGACAGCATCAGTACTGCCTGTTGATGAACCATAAGCAATGCCAGTTTGACCGTTTGTCAGTACATCGTCTCCGATAAGCCCTGCCTGAATCAGCGCGTTTTCGGTTGCAACAGTTGCCAGTTGTGAAACACGGCCCATGCCACGGACTTGTTTGCGTTTATAGTGCTTCGGCAGAGCGAAGTCGGGCACTGGAGCCGCTAGTTTCGTATTCAGACCTTCGTACTGTTCATAAGATGGCATGTACTGGGTCGCATTTTCGCATTGGCGTAATTTCGGTTCGATACTCTGCCAGTCATTACCAAATGCTGTAATGCCCGACATCCCGGTAACAACAACCCGATGTTTCATACTAAACCTCCGTTTACCGAAATAACCTGACGCGTGACGTAGCTTGCAATATCTGACATCAGATAACTGACCAGTCCGGCGACTTCTTCTGGTTCCCCCATACGGCGCAGAGGCACTAAGGGTAAAGCGTGTTCTTTAACATGTTCATCGACCATTCCGGTATCTATCAGACCAGGAGCAACACAGTTGACGGTAATTTTGCGCTTTGCCAGTTCCAAAGCCAGAGATTTAGTTGCGCCAATAACCCCTGCTTTTGCGGCACTGTAGTTGGTTTGTCCGCGGTTACCGGCGATACCCGACACTGAAGCCAGAGTAACAATACGACCGCCTTTACGAAGTTTGATCATCGGCATTACACAAGGATGAAGTACGTTGTAAAAACTGTCCAGATTGGTGTGAATCACACCATCCCATTCTTCTTCTGTCATCGCTGGAAATGCAGTGTCCCGAGTAATACCGGCATTATTGACGACGCCATAATAGGCCCCAAACTGTTCGATATCGGCTTCAATTTTGCCGCGACACTCTTCTCGGTTGCTGATATCAAATTGAATTAATCGACCGCTACCGCCATTTTCTATAATGGTATCAAGGGTTTGCTGGGCACCTTTTTCATCACCCATGTAGTGAACGACAACGTTGAAGCCGTCTTTTGCTATCTGAGTGGCGATAGCTCTGCCGATACCTTTGCTAGCACCGGTGACGAGGACTTGTCGGGTCATGCATGACTCCTAATTTTCATTTCTTGTAATTTTTCTTGGCTGGGAACATACACGTTCAGTTGACACTGGGCAACTGTCTGTCCCTGATATTCGATATGGGCTTTAAATACCGCCATTCCATTATCTTCCATAAGCTGATGAGCATAAATATCTAATGTTTGTCCCTGCTTGAAATAATCACATTCAGCTTTGTAACGGCGACTGCCTAATAAAAATCCAATTGGCGGCTGTTCTCCCTTGGTCAATGCCTGATAGCCAGACCAAGCAGCAACGGACTGAGCCATGAATTCTATCCCTACATAAGCCGGGATAGTTTGAGTTTTCTGATCAAAAAACATCAGATGTGTATCAATATCGACCTGGCTGTGAATAGATGTTTCACCGATCTCCAAAGCACGGTCAACCAAAATCATTGGATTATCGTGGGGTAGCAGTTTATTGATTGGAGGTAATTCAGGCATGACTGTATCCAAAAATTAAGCTGATGTTGTTGCCACCAAAAGCAAAAGAGTTACTTAAAATAGCTTGGTCATTAAGAAAGGTTTGGTTTTCCACCAACTGAATCTCAATATCCTGCGCTTTATTGTCACAGCCTTGCTGTGGTAGTGGAAGTTGGTATTGCAAGATGTGCCAAGCAATGGCGGCTTCTGTCGCACTGGCCGCTCCCAGAGTATGTCCAGTAAGGGGTTTAGTGGAGCTGACAGGCACAGTATTACCAAATATCCGATAGATGGCTTTGCTCTCCATGCTGTCGTTGAGCGTTGTTGCCGTTCCGTGCGCGTTGATATAACCAATATCCTCAGGTTGTAAGTTCGCATCGGCTAACGCTAAACGCATTGCCTGTTCCGCCCCATTTCCATCCGGGTGAGGTGCAGAGATATGATGAGCATCGGAACTGTCACCGGCACCGAGTAAAGCAATCTTACTTTCACTTTCTTCGCAGCTTAGCAACATAAAGGCGGCCGATTCACCGATATTGATGCCATTACGATCTGCGCTAAAGGGTTTACACAGTTGATTGGAAAGGGCTTCTAAACTGTTGAATCCATTTAATGTTAATTGGCAAATACTGTCTGCTCCGCCAACAATAACCGCATCAACCAGCCCAGCTTTAAGCATACGTTTAGCACTGATAAAGACTCTGCCACTGGAAGAGCAGGCGGTTGAAACTGTATAGCATGGTCCTGAAAGGGCAAAATACTCAGCGATGAATTCAGCGGTGTTACCCAATTCTTGCTTGTTGTAATGATAGCCAGACGGGAATTGACCGTTTGCCAGTTTGTATTGATAAGCGCTTTCGCCGTCAGAAATCCCGGAGGTACTGGTGCCGACAATAACCGCTACTCGCTCTGCTCCGTATGTCTCTATCGCTTGTTTAACTTGTGGTTGTATCTGCAGTAATGCGGATAATACAAGTTGATTATTACGGGTGGCGTAGGCGGACAACGATTCTGGTATCTTCGGCAAGGTGTCTGTAACTCTGCCTATAACGGTTGAAGTATTGGTGTTTAGTATTTGCGTATCCGGCAGCATATTTTTGCATCTACCGGATGTTAAAGTGTGACGAATCTGAGTGCTCTCATTGCCTAGAGCAGAATGGAAACCGCACGCATGAATAAACACTGGAAATGAATTTGAAGAGTTCATCGAAGATTTCTACTGTTTTGACGTTGTTAGGTGGCCTAATAATTATTTATAACTCAATGTCTTAATAGTGATTGAGTAGTTGAGTGGCCTGTTCAGGAATTGAATGTCACCTTCCAGCGGTGAGCTACCTGAATAGGTGATTTCTATCACCGGCTCATTATCACTATTGGCTATAATTCGTTTATTTTTCCTATCTACAATAGTCCACCTTACCTTATTTAATGGTGCTTCCCAAGCATTTCGCGGCCATAGCGTGATCATCAGGTTAAACAGTACTTGTTCAGGCTTGGGTAAGGTGTCTGCTAATCCGGACAGCACCTGAGTATCAATATTGTCGCCATCATAATCAAGCGACAATATGCGGGTTCCCCAAGACGAAAATCCGGCCATAACGATATGCTGGTCGTCAATTTGTAATTGAACCGGTAGCTGTTGTGTCTGAGGTTGTCCGGCTTCGTTGTGCCAACTGGCTGAAATGAGCTGACTTGCGGTGATATTTGCGCCTAGTTGTGCCGGTTTTGGTAAGTCAACATAAACGCCAGGACTAATTTCAACTTCAGTCGATGAGCGCTGAGGTTGTAAGCTGCAGGCTGCAAGCGTAAAGCTAAACAACAGTACGGAGAACCATTTGATCAATCGAATTTCCTCTTTATTGCTAAAGGAGAAAGCAGCCAGGCGATAAAAATGCCGCTTAATGTCGTTAAGCCAAAACTATGGATGGCGTATGTTTCACTCAATGATAACAGACCGAAGGAAAGCAGTGTGGTTAATGCTGACAGCGTAATGGCCAATAGTGTGCTCTGGCTACGCGACTGCTCTGCGAAAAACAGGGTATAGTCAATGCCAATTCCGATCACCAGCACCAATGCCAATAGGTTAAACAGGTTTAATTGTGAGCCGGAAACAGTCATTGCTGCCAATCCGGCAATACAGGCAATGAGGCAAGGGACAATAATGCGCAGCATATGGAAAAAACCATAACGTTTGGTGAGCACTAATGATATACACACTAGCGCAACTATCAAAAGTTCCATTATTTTGACCCGATACTCGCCAAATAACTGCGATATTTCACCCGCTTTGTCCAGGTATGAAACATATGAATATTGGTTTGCATAGTCTGTGATGGTTGTGGGAGCCGTTACTCCCTTTAACATGATCACCGCCGCAACCTGATTGTTGACCTCACCTAAGTATAGGTGCTGAACAGGTTGGGAGACACTCTGGCTGAGATATTGCTGTAACGTTACCGGTGAAAATGGCTGGTTTAATTTGGGTTCTTCGGTCAGATGCAGAACGTGCTGCAAAGCTGTTGCGCTTTGGGCGTACAGTTGTTCTACCAGAGAATAATCAACGCGTTGTATTGCAATGGGCGTTATGTATTGGCTTAAACTCTGATAGCCGGAAAGGGTATTGTCGGCCACCCATGATTGTAACTGACTGTCGATTTTGTGCAGTTTTTTAAGTAAATTTTGGTCATCTTGCGCGGCAACAACCAACATTTGTTGAGATGACTCAAGGCCCGATACCTGGTTAATTAAATTTTCCTGTTGTTTGAGAGATGCCGGCATGGCCTGAAGCTGACGAATATCATCATTATATTGTGCCTGAGTCAGAGCTATTGCGCTGATCAGGCAAATTAGAACGGGCAATCCTAACTGAATTGAGCGCTTTCGCCAGAGATTTAACCAGTGAGTCCATATTCGGTACCCCGGAAGCGGTCGGTTGGCTGTTGGCTTATGGGCCAAGATAGGGTACCAGGCGACGACGGTGGCATAAGCGGCAATCAATCCTATTGCGGAAAACAGAGCCAACTGCTGTAAACCGGGAAACGGTGCGATAAGTAGCCCTAAATAGCCAATCAGACTGGTGACTAAACCGAGCGTAATAGCACTAAAAATATGTTGCAGCCCTTGAATACTGTCCCACTTCTCTTTGGCTGCGAGTCGGTCGGTTAAGTAATGGAAGGCGTAATCGATCGATACTCCGATTAAGCTGGCACCAAAAACCAGGCTGAATAAATGTATTTTGCCAAATATTGCAGTTGTCGCTGCCAGAGCAAAAAGCAGGCCCACGGTTATTGATAGAAGTGCTAATAATAGTGGTGTAGTACTGCGAAATACCAGCAGAATTAAACCAATAACGCCTAATAATGAAAACAGACCTATGGTACTTATTTCGGATTTGGCACTTTGTGTGCCAAAGTCGGCATAAAAAAGTACCCCGGTATGTGCACTGTCGATATTGTATTCATGTTGTATCTTCTGTTGTGCCGCTTGTATTTGTGGCACCGCACTTTGTGCCCCCATGCTGTAGGGGGAATCATTTAGTGTTGCGGTAATCAGCACATAAGTCTGGTCATGATATTCAGAAGTCAGAAAACCTTGCTGAATAGTAAATTGAGCCGAAAGCTGATTGAGATAGTTGAGGTAGTCCCGAAATAGAAGAAATGGATCGTGAGCCAGTTCTTGTCCACTCACTCCTGAGAAGGGATTATAGACATCCTGTACGACACTCTGGACCTGTTTTTCCGGGCTTGCTTTCAGCTTTTGTCTCAGTTCTGGCGTGAGAAACTGGTATCTGTGCTCAAAGTAATAGCGACTCCAGGCACTTTGCTGCTGCTGATCAATTTTCCCGGTCACCTGTTTAAACGCAGATATCTGGTTGAGTGAGTCTGCAAAAAGTTCAGCACCTGCAAACAGTGAGTGTTGATCTTTAGCTGTGAGAATAAATACAACTTTGTCACTGACGCTGGTTGTCACTTTATCAAATGCTAGCTGCGCCAATGGGTCCTGTCGGCTTTCCGGCAACAGCTTCATAATGTCAGTTTCAACAGGCAAACTGGTTGTGAACCCCCACTGTTTAATCAACAGGGCACCACTGAGTAACACCATTATCAACCAGAAAAACGCCAGTTTAATTTGATTGGTGTGTCTATTTTGCCTGGAACTGGAATTGCTCTTGCTCGGCATCCGTTAACATCTCGGGTTGATGAGTTTGATTAGTAAAGTGAATTTCTGTCTTATCACCTCGAACTTCCTGTAGAACCAGGGAGTCGATATCTGTGTTTCCTTGCAGAGTGATGGATTCAAACACCGTTTTTAGCGGTGCCTGTTTAGGGATGAGAGTCAACTGCCATTGTTCTGCATCTGGCTCAAAGTTGAGGTCAAACTGTGATTGAAGCTGTTGTGTATCACCATGAAAAACCGAGAGAAAAATTTTACTAAAGTAAAATGCCATAGGGTTTTCCTGCGCGGTAATAACCTGTGCTGGTTGGTTGGTAAATGTCTGGCGTAACCTATCTTCAGTTAAAACCAGGTTTACCGGGAAAGGGCTTTGTTGTTGCCATAGTAAACCGTGAGATTTTTCCAGTAAAAACTCACCCGTTGAGATCAGCGGCTGATCAAACATTTCGATTTGACGGCTTTGCGTGAAATTTCCCCGAACCAGTGAAAACTTTTGTAACTGAGCCTCCAAATCATTGAGGTTTGCAATTTGTGCCAATGCGGAGCTGGCCGTTGTCACGCTGATGAGTAGTAGTGCAAATCGGATTAATTTATTCATGACAGGCACTCTCCGGTTTTGTGCCAGTGTTCTATCTTGTCGATAAAGACTTTCGGAGATGCAAAACACATCTCCTGAGTTTCAATATTCACCGCAACTTGCGTCGTATGGGCTTTACACATTCTTTGATTGGTTTGTGCATCGTAGATAACATAATTAATACGTAACCTGTTTTCCCACTCTGTGAGTTTCGCTGTGACTCTGATCTGATGATTAAAAGGGATTGCTTTTACGTATTTGACGTGCGCATCAATCACTGGCCACATGTGGCCAGACTCGCTCATTGCAATATACCCATAGGCGATTTTATCCAGTAGTACCCGTCGAGCTTCTTCAAAATAGCGGAAATAATGACCGTGATAAATAACGCCCATCGGGTCAGCATCCTGAAATGATGTGGTCAATGTCACTTCTGATTCTAGTGGGAACATGATGTTATCCATAATTCCTCCTAATACAGGGACCAGTGCTGAGTCTGGATGTGTTCAATACAGGATCTTAAATCCGCTTCTAACGGACGGTCTTCCACCACGAACTCAAACTCATTCTGTATGGCTTCTACCATTATTTTTAAATGGTTGCTCATATGTGTCTCATCCAGTTCATTACGGCGTTTGCGTAATTCTATCGCCTGAACCGATGCTAATAATGAAGCGGCAGCAACCTGTTCGGTTAATTGCAGCACTCGCAAACAGTCTCGGGCGGCGATGGTGCCCATACTTACCTTATCCTGATTGTGGCACTCGGTAGAACGGGAAAATACACTGGCTGGCATGGTATGTTTGAGTGCTTCTGCCGTCCAGGCGGATATACCGATCTGGACCGCTTTAAAACCGTGGTTGATTGGTTTACGTTCACCTTCTGAGCCGGTGAGATTAAATGGCAAACCGTTATTGAATTTGTAATCCATTAGCTGTGCCATTTGTCGGTCTAAAAGATCCGCCAGGTTAGCAATACCGGTTTTTAATGTATCCATCGCCATTGCGATGTGCCCGCCGTAAAAGTGCCCACCGTGCAGAACACGTTCATTATCACCGTCGATAATCGGATTATCATTGGCACTATTGAGTTCGTTCTCAATCAACTGGCGTAACCAGGGAAGGGCATCTTGTACTGTGCCAATCACATGCGGTGCACAGCGTAGCGAATAACGATCCTGTAAGCGATCACTATTACGTGGCGGGCGTTCTGCCTGTAAGTCAGAGCGTAGCCAGGCTGCGATCTGTTGCTGACCCGGATGAGGTTTTACAGCAAACAGTGCCTGGTCAAAATGAAAATCGTTACCCTGTAAACCAACAGACACAAGCGCTGTAATTCTGGTGCAGAGTTGAGTCAGATACTCTGCGCGCTGGTAGGCAAGACAAGCCAGTGCTGTCATCACTGATGTTCCGTTCATCAGCGCTAAGCCTTCCTTCGGTTTGAGCTTAATAGGATCAATGCCTAATTGTGAAAAAACTTCCTGTGTCGGGCGAACTTCTCCCTGATAGATAACGTCACGTTCACCAATCAATGCCGCTGCGACATAGGACAGTGGCGTTAAATCACCACTGGCACCGACAGACCCTTCCTGAGGAATTCGCGGTGCAATATCGTAATTAATTAGATTGACGATTTGCTTCAGAACATCATGAGAAACTCCGGATACTCCTTGTGCCAACGAACATAAGCGCGTTGCCAGTACAGCTCTTGACTGTTGATGCGACAGGATCTCGCCTAAACCACAGCCATGAAAGCGAGTGAGATGCAAGGGTAATTCTTCGACTAAATTGGGCGGAATTGCCACGGTACAGGAGTCACCGTACCCGGTTGTTACGCCATAAATTACACCTTCTTCTTTCAGCAGACGCTCTAAAAAGGCAACACCACGATCAATTTTAGCCGTAAACTCTGGTGAGGAGTTTAGGGATGCAGTTGCACCCTGCGCGATTGATACAACGTCCTCTATTGTCAGGCGATCCGCGCCAAAAATAATATTACTGTTTGTCATCGTCATGCTTTGCTGTTAATTCCCAAAAGTTGAAGAAGTTGTACCACTGCAATGGTGCTTTCATGGTGTAGTGTTGCAGTCTGTCAGCGTATTGTTGAACGATCTGCTGCAGCGCCTGCTGCCGTGATGCTCTTGGTAACGCAATATCGTCACTAAAGTGTTCAAAATACACGTCAAAGTGTGGTTTGCTTTGGCTTTCATCACGCAAGCCAAAAATTAAAAATACCGGAGCACTTAAAACGGATGCAAGCATGAATGGCCCCTGTGGGAAGGGTGCGGGTTTGCCAAGAAAGTCTGCCCATACTACACGATTCTCTACACTGGTGGATGTTCGGTCCCCAACAATGACCACCCATTCACCACGATCTATCATCTGCTGGAGCAAAATTGCTGTATCAGGCCCCAGTTTGCTGACCTGAATAAGGTTAAGTTCGGAGTTGGGGTTAACGGCCTTCATAACCGCATTAAAACGCTCGGCGTGTTCAGTAAAGACTAATGCGTTTATTTTTAAATGAGTATGGCGACGACTGAGAGCCCGGCACAACTCAATGTTTCCAAGGTGAGACCCCAGCAGCATAATGCCACGCTTTTGTTCTATTAATGGCTCTAAAGCTTGCTGTCCATGAATTGTCAGATGTTCAGCCCTGATATCTCCTCGCCAGGCCGCCAGTTTGTCCAGCATCGTTTCACCAAATGATAGTAAGTGCTGATAGCTGCTGAGTTTTGTCGGTAATGGTAGTTGTTGCTGTCGGGAAAACGTTTTTACCATTTCCAGGTATTGTTCAGAAGCCACTTTGGCTTGCTTACCTGTCAGGTAATAGTAAGCCATTACCAGCTTAAGAATTAACTGGAACACTTTGCGACCCAACAGTCTGTAAATGGTCATCAGCAATTTGATACCAATGACGGTGCCGCGCTCTTTTTTCTTAGACCAGTGAGTTTGGTTAACGTTTGACTGTTGAGTGTTGAGGTGTTTTCTTTTCAGTAGCTTAGGTATACGTGGCAACATGCCAAAAAACAAGCGAGTATGCATCCAACTGATTTTGACATTGTCCCACAGCGAGTCAAAGTGAGATATGCCGTTCTCCGGGTATATAACCCGAGTATCAACGAACTTGAATTGAACGCCATTCCAGTACATGCGGACAAAGATTTCAGTATCGAAATCCATGCGGCTACCGATGTCGTTATGGTTGATGACTTCGATGGATTCCTGAACCGGATAAGCACGAAATCCGCACATGCTGTCTTTTATTTCTAATGATAGGGTTTCTATCCACACCCAGACATGAGTGACATAGCGACCATATAAACGGGCTTTGGGGACACTGTCATCGTAAATCGGTTGGCCGGAAATCAGGTGATGAGGGTGTGCTTTAGATGTGTCGATGAGCTTAGGCAGCGCGGAGATGTCATGCTGCCCATCTGCGTCTATCTGAATGACGTGAGTGTAACCTAACCAGTGCGCATGACGGATGCCAGCAATGACGGCCGCTCCTTTGCCCTGATTTCTCGCCAGAGTAATCAGAGAAACAGGTTGTTGCTTCGCTGCTTTCTCTAATTCGAATTTGGTTTCTTTGTTACTGCCATCGTCAACTAACAATATCGGAACATCATACTCAATCAGAGAGTCAATGACCGCAGCGACGGTTGCTCCGTGGTTGTAGCAGGGAATGAGAAAGCATGGATGATAAGAATGTTTACCCACCTGCTTCTCCCAATATCATTTTGCCAGAGGAATGTTTTATAAGGGCATCTTCCGTGTTAGATGAGTAACTAAAGGCCAGCTTACGTTTATTGTCGTCCCAGGTCAGGCTTAAGGTTACCTCTGCATTAGGTAAGATGGGTTCCTGAAACTTAATCACTTCCATTCCTTTAAAGTGTGGTGGCGTATTTAAATACTCACAGGCGTAAAATATCGCCCAGTCTATTTGAGTGACCCCAGGCAGCAGGGGGAAATGTGGGAAATGTCCCTCAAAGTCCTGAATATCCTGATCGACTTTCAGAGTGAGTTGTACCTGGTTATCAGATTGCTGGTAAGCCAGTACTGTTGGTTTTCTTCTAGCCATAATATTCCGGCGTTTTCTTCATTTTTATTGGAATAGTTTCTCAAGTTCAGCGTTCTGGCGCTTTCCTTGACTGTTCAATGGGATCTCTTTTACCACTCTAAAGCGTCTTGGTACAGCTATCGGCTCTAACCATTGTCGTAATTCAGTGCGTAACAGTAGCCAAAATTTGCCTTTATTAAGTTGTGAGAGTTTGGTTTGTCCCTGTTGTGAAAGTACGATGGCTGCACCGATAAACAAGCGGTCAGACTCCTGAATCGGTATTACCGCGCATTCTTCAATATAAGGTAACTGTTCAACTCTTTTTTCTACTTCTACCAATGAGATGCGTTTTTCTTCAACTTTAATGATGCGATCTGTGCGGCCTTTCAGAACAAAGTCGCTGCTGTTAATAAACTCGCATTCATCTGCAGTCTGGTACCAGTTTTCTGGATCGATATGAGGAGAGCGTAACCTTAAGCAGTTTTCCTGATTGAGCTGTGCTTCGACTCCAGGGAATACTTGCCAGGGGACCTGTGGGTTAAATTGTTGGCGAAAGGCAATGCCGCCCGTTTCTGTACTGCCAAAAATTTCTATAGGTCTGCAATTAAACAGTTTTTCTGCGTGGTTCGAAGCAGCAAAGGGCAGGGGGCCACCAGATGAAAAAATACAGCGTAGTTGTGTCGGCTGATGTTCTTCTGTCAGGCGCTTTAGTAGCGCCGGGCTACTAATTAATACGGTATTCGGGCTGGCGTGAGCACAAATTTGTTCCGGAAATTCCAGGTTATTTCTGGCAAACGGGTTGCCAGCACATAACGGCCACAGTATTCGAAATAATAAGCCATAAATATGCTGATGAGAGACGGTACTCTCTATACGATTACCTGCAACTTTATCGCCCCATAAAGAGTGCAATATGTCCACTTCAACACCCAATTGAGTGAGTGTCTTATGGATGGCTTTCGGGGTACCACTTGAGCCGGATGTAAACATTATTAGTTTAATATCGCTGGTATTGAGTGGTCTGAATTGCTCTGAGGGCGCTGTGTGTCTCTCGGTTAGCTTGACCGAGGGGACGGTGGTTATTGAAGTGATTCCATTATCACAAACAAGCAGTTCGAATTGTGAACTCAGCTCTTTTAACGCTTCAGGTTGATAATTGCCCGGAAGGACGATGGTTTTCTTAGCATAACATAGCGCAAAGAACCCAACGCTGAACAGATAGCTGTCTCTTGCACAGAGCGCGATGCTTTGCTGAGGCATTGTGGCAAGTTTTTGCGTGTAATAAGTCACATCTGAGAGAAACTGGAGCCATGTGATTGGTTTGCCGCTATCGAAGGCGACAACCGAGTTTTCTCTTTGCTCAAGTAATAGATGTGAAAGTGGAACCAATCGACAACGGTTTAACATCATTTGGTTTGTTCATCCTTGCGTATAACTTGACGTATCAGCCATTCGGCAGCAAACAGTACTCCGATCAAAATATAACTGATCAAGCCGTTATATAACGTCCAAACTTCTATTGATAGGAAGCAGGTGTAGAGTGCCGTCAGACCATTAAACAGAAAAAACACACACCAGATTTGTGTTACTTTTCTGGTGTAGCGCACACCGCTTAGTGGGAGTTCCGGTTCTTGCAGACGGGCCAGCCTTTCAATAATGGTTTGTGGCTGTTTTAAACTACTGGCGAATACGATGAGCATGCAGGCATTAACGGCAACAGGATAAAATAACAGCCACCCTTCGCTGCGAAATAGTACGCCTAACAAGATTAAAGTGATCCCAATCAGGCCACTTGTTATTGCTAATTGTTTAAATTCTTTTAGCTGGGTTTTACTTGCCGTAAAGATTCGCAACGCAAACAATACAGCAAGCAACGCTCCCATAATACTAAGACCGAATTTGTCTATTCCGTAATACACAGCAAAAGGGTATGCGAGTAAAACAATTGCAGACAGTGCTGTCAGCAACTGGCGCATCAGGCATCCTTAAGCAGTTCGACCACTGAATTGACTACGTCATCAACGGTGCGAACCATTTTAAACTCTTCTGGTTTGATCTTTTTACCAGTAACGTTTTGCAGGTGAACGACCAAATCAACAGCATCAATACTGTCTAAATCAAGGTCTTGATATAAATGAGCTTCTGGTTGGATGTCAGCTTCGTCGATTTCAAAAAGTTCGATCAAAGCATCTTTAACTTGTTCAAACACCTGCTGCTTATTTAATTCTGTCATAGTCTTTTTCTATAAATTAGTTACTGGTTTGAGATGAGATATAGTTCGCCAGATTCGCCACTGAAGCAAAGTGTTGACGAGTGTTTGAGTCATCTGCGTCGATAACGATGTTATATTTTTTCTTGATTGCTAAGCCAAGTTCAAGCGCATCAATAGAGTCTAAACCTAGCCCGTCTCCGAATAGCGGAGCCTCAGTTTCAATATCTTCAATAGTCATATCTTCAAGGTTTAATGCGTCGATAATCAACTGCTTGATTTCGTTGTGTAGTACGTCCACTGGCACCTACTTATTTGTTATTTATTTGGAAAAATCGCTTCAGCAAGATGATTGTTAAGCCTTCTCGCCGCTGAAGTTGGGTTATTAGTTTGCTCTATAAAAGGCATGACCTCAACTTTATCCTTTACTTCAACAAGGAAAAAAGGACGTCTGTCGGGAACTTGATACCATTTTTTTTGTTTTGTCAGAAAACTAGGTGATACGGAAATGTGTACAACCCGCAAATCGCGCTGAGTTCGAATGGCAATTTGCGCTGCACCTCTTTGTAGTTTGGAAGGTATACCCGGCGTTGTGCGTGTCCCCTCGGGGAACACAAGCAAAACATTGCCTCGTTCAAACCGTTCTTCGCATACATCTAATAAGTCGTCCGGTGTTTCGTTGGGAATGTAACCCGCTGCTTTTACGATATGTTTCATAAAAGGGTTAGACCAGATAGCCGCTTTCACTAAGCAGTCACATTGTTTGAGTTGAGAGGCAACCAATACATAGTCAATGAGACTCGGATGGTTAGCCACAATGAGACAGTTGCGGTCATTGGCGAGTTTTTCAGCACCCTCGATCCGGTAGTCAATGGCTCCGGTTAGTTTCATTAAGTGACAGAAAATATTAAAGGTAACAGCAATCACATATTGAACCCGGTATTCTCGTCGGCTTGGGTTGTGCGTGATCAGGCGAATTAGAGGGATAATGATAAAACTGAGAGTCAACCCGCCTATACCAAACACCGCGAAACAGAACCCGGTTGCAAATACTCGCCAATATTTGTTTACCGCATTCATGCCTGTTGCCATTCCCATGAAGTCCGTTCGCCGTGTATTGTCCATTGAGTATCTTTACGTAAATAGTGCGACAAAAAGCTTAAAGCTTGTGGTAGTACGTCGATAGTATCGCTTTTTGTCGCTTGTGCAACTTGCCACGTATGACCTGTCGATAAAACAAGCCCTAATGCGTAGCCCTTGAATGTTTTTTGTTCAAACTCAGCGTAGTCAGCGGGAAGGGGCTGATCAAAATCAATTAGGAGAACTTTATTATTGGGAAACTCCTGAAGGTATATCCAGGCTTCGGTAATCGCACTTTGAAAAGAATTCTCTCCGGCTGCAATTGAGGTTACCGGTAATGCTTTTTTGCTCGCAATCGTTGAAAGCCCTGCTGCTGTATTATGGACTGATTGTGAGAAACTCATTGGAGAGGCTTCTGCTCCGTTGATAATTTCTTTAATTAATTCGGCGCTGCGGTGAAGTTCTCCATGGCGGCTGGCAAAAACTAAGTAATCAATGTCACTTTGGTTGAGTAGCCGAATGGCTGTTTGAACGGCTAACTTACTCAGTGTACTCATTCTCCTGCGCATCATCGCAGGAATTAAATCAACGTCTATACTTTCTGACTCCGGCCATTGTAAATTTAGGCTCCATTCTTTCCAGGATGTATCGGTGTTGATACCAACGCTATTAGCTGACCAAGTGTCGATATTAAATGACATGAACTGCAAATGATTTGACATAACGTATTGATTTATTGTTGAGTTGACTACTAGTATGGTGGCCTAAAATCCATAAACGAAGCAAGGAAATTTAATGAAAGCGCTTAAAATTACCATTTCACTTTTCTTTATTGCTCTACTCGCAGGTTGTGGCCGTGTTCAGCCGATAATGAATGTAGAGAATACGCCAGTTGCATATAATCTTCAAAGTGAAGATGTTAAAGCCGCGATTGTTCTCGCAGCGACCAACCGTGGCTGGGTTGTTACTGGCAGTGAATCTGACGAAGTGACGGCAAGAATTGATTCTCGTGGTCATATAGCGACAGTACGTATTCCATATTCAGATAAATTCTATTCAATTATCTATGTGTCATCAGCTAACCTTAAGGCAAGTGGTGGTAACATCCATCGCAACTATAACCGTTGGGTAAATAACCTCAATTCAGATATTCAGAAACAATTGGCTATCGCATCAGTAAAATAACACTTACACCAATACCTGTTTTTGTCTAACAGGTATTGGTGTAATTCATTAAAGTGGTTTAATTCGTGTTAGAACAAAAACAAGATCCTTTTAACGCTCTAGAAGCGAAAACCGAGGCGCAAAAGTTATCTTTTGCGCCGATTGTCTTTCATACCGCACGTACTTTACGTGACTTGGGTATATTATCTGCACTCGATCAGGCGGGAGAGGAAGGGGCTAATGCTTCTCAGATATCAGCCAGCACCGGAGTGTCCGAGTACGGTGTGAAAGTTTTGCTTGATATGGCAATCAGTGCCAACATTGTTTTATGGAGTAAACCCAATTACTCGTTAGGCAATCTGGGTTACTTTATTCTTCATGATGGTATGACAAAAGCCAACATGGATTTCACCGCAGATGTTTGTTATGCCGCAATGATGCATTTGACCGAATCAATTCAGCAGGGTAAACCGGCAGGGTTGAAAGAGTTGGGTGAGTGGGAAACCATTTATCAGGGGCTTTCTCGTCTGCCAGATAAAGCTAAGCAAAGCTGGTTCCAGTTCGACCATTTTTATTCTGACCGTTCATTCCCGATTTTGTTGGAACGCGTATTCGCCTCTAAACCTAAAACGCTGGTTGATATTGGTGGTAATACCGGTAAGTGGGCAATGCAGTGTTGTCATTACGATGAGAATGTCGAGGTGACAATTGTGGACTTACCTCAGCAGCTTGAAATGGCGCTGAAAAATGCGGCAGAGAATGGATTTTCTGAGCGGGTTAGCGGTTATCCGGCCAATATGCTGGACCGTAGCCAAACATTGCCAGATGAAGCCGATGTGTGGTGGATGAGTCAGTTCTTGGATTGTTTTTCTCCGATGGAGATCCTCAGCATTCTTAAACGAGTGAAAGCTCAGCTCAAACCAGAGTCAAAAGTTTATATCCTTGAGTTGTTTTGGGACTCGCAGAAATATGATGCTGCCTCTTATAGTTTGAATGCGACTTCACTGTATTTCACATGCCTTGCCAACGGGAACAGTCGTTTTTATCGCAGTGATGACTTCCTGGAAATAATCGAAGAAGCCGGACTGGAAGTGGTTGAGCGAACAGACAATATTGGTCTCGGACATACCTTGTTAGAGTTAAAAGCAAAGTCCTAATTTGAGTGAAAGTGATGGAAATACAACAACGTCAGGTCGTTATTATAGGTGCAGGTCCGTCAGGCTCGACGGCCGCAGCGATGCTTAATCAACAGGGAATAGATGTACTCGTTATAGAAAAACTGCAATTTCCTCGTTTTTCCATCGGTGAAAGCTTACTTCCCGCGTGTATGGAAGTGATTGAACAAGCGGGTATGCTCAATGCGGTTGAGGCGTCGGGATTTCAGTTTAAAGATGGTGCCGCATTCAGAAAAGACGGGGCATACACTGAATTTAATTTTACCGATAAATTTACGCCCGGCCCGGGGACGACCTATCAGGTTCAACGCGCCGACTTTGATAAAGTACTCGCGGATAGCGCAGAGCAACAAGGTGTTGAAATCCGTTATCAACATGCGCTTACGGGCTTGAGCTTTGAACAGCAGGCGTCGGTTTTAACCGTTACCGATGAGCATGGGACAGCGTACCAAATCAAAGCTTGTTTTGTGCTGGATGCCAGCGGCTTTGGTCGAGTATTACCTCGTCTGTTGGATTTGGAGTTACCGTCCAGCCTGCCTGTCCGCAAAGCGATTTTTACACATGTGATCGACAATATAGACAGTAATGACTGTGTTTACGATCGGAACAAGATTCTGATCACCGTTCATCCTAGGTTTTCTGACGTCTGGTACTGGTTAATTCCGTTTTCGGATGGTACGAGTTCGCTGGGTGTGGTTGCTGAACCAGAATTTTTTCAACAATACTCAGAGGATAAACTGACTGCGTTGAAAACACTGGCAGACGAAGATTCTGGCCTCGCAACTTTGCTGGCAAAGGCTGAGTATTGTAATCCGGCGGGAGAATTGAACGGATATTCATCCAATGTGAAACATTTAGCAACGTCGCATTATGCGTTACTTGGTAACGCGGGTGAATTTCTTGATCCGGTTTTTTCTTCTGGTGTCACTATCGCTATGAAATCTGCACAGCTGGCTGTCAATAACATTGTACGTCAATTAAAAGGTGAAACCGTCGACTGGCAGAACGATTATTCTCAAGCCTTAATGATAGGCGTTGATACTTTTAGAACCTATGTTGAAGGTTGGTATGACGGTTCACTGCAGGATGTGATTTATTATCAGAAACCTAACAATAGAATTAAACAGATGATCTGCGCGATTCTTGCAGGGTATGCGTGGGATACCAGCAATCCTTATGTTAAAGATTCACAACGTCGACTCTCCAGTTTAGCTGAGCTTATCAGAGGGACACACTAAACTCAGGCTTGGCTCGAGAGTGTCTGATGATACGATCGTCATTAGAGACGTTTGGTCATTTATTGACTGTGCTGACTGAAATTGTGCAGATGAGATAACTTGGTGCAAGTTAGTGATCTTGTTCACAGTTGGCTAGTGGGTAGTGAGAGAATAATCACATATAGTGCTTAGTATTATGCACAAAATGTTAAAAATATTGTTTATTCCTAGCGTAAGATGCTGAGAATGTGAACTAAATTAGAACATTTGAGATTTTAGCCTAATGTAAAGGATTACTTTACCTCTGATATTCTGTTTCAGTTAGCCTGTGCAGAGTGTTTATCCCGGTTTCGTTGTCTACTTAAGAATATAATCTGTTTTTGTTATATTTTTATGGCAAATTAATTCAATGGTTGCTAATGTTTGCCGCATTCTTTGTAAGGGTTAGGGGATAACTGTTGGTTATTAAATCTCCTATTCCTTTTTAGGTTAGCCGTTCTAGCCTTCATCGAAGAAGTCATGGATGCATAATTAAAACTTGGAGTTTATAAATGTATAAAAACAAAATCACACAAGCTGTTTTATTAGGCGCAAGCTTCGCCGCAGCAACAGCTTCGTTTACTACTTTTGCAGCACATGTACCAGAAGGTACAAAGCTAGCACCTGTACAAGAAATTGTTCGCGGTAATGGTACTGAAGTTGCGACCATTGACCCGCATAAATCACAGGGTGTTCCAGAATCACATGTTATCCGTGATCTGCTTGAAGGCTTAGTTAACCAAGATGCAAATGGTAAAACTATTCCAGGTGTTGCAGAGAGCTGGGAAACAACAGATAACAAAACGTTCACTTTCCATATTCGTAAAGACGCGACATGGTCTAATGGCGATCCTGTAACAGCACAAGACTTCGTATACAGCTGGCAACGTGCTGTCGATCCGGCTACTGCTTCTCCATATTCTTGGTACATGGAATACACCAAGATGAAAAATGCAGAAGAGATTATTGCTGGTAAAAAAGATAAAAGTGAGTTGGGCGTTAAAGCGCTGGACGATCACACACTGGTTGTTGAATTAAAAACAGCGGTTCCTTACTTTGTTATGATGACTGGTCATACAACAATGAAACCAGTACATAAAGCGACAGTAGAGGAATTCGGTGATCAGTGGACAAAACCTGAACACTTCGTAGGTAATGGCCCTTATGTTGTTGATCGCTGGGTCGTGAACGAGCGTTTGGTTCTAAAACGTAATGAGAAATACTGGGATAATGACCACACTGTTATTAACAAAGTAACATTCCTGCCAATTGAGAACCAAGTTGCAGAGATGAACCGTTTCTTAGCGGGTGAGATTGATATCAGCTACGACGTTCCGGTTGAACACTTCCGTCGCCTGAAGAAAGAGCACCCAGAGTCTCTATCGGTTGTTGGTAACCTGTGTACTTACTACTACTCATTTAACACCAAGAAAAAACCGTTTGATGATGTCCGTGTACGTAAAGCGATCTCATACGCAATCGACCGTAATATCGTAAGCGATGCAATCATGGGTCAAGGCCAGAAACCGGCTTACTTCCTGACGCCAGAGATCACTTCTGGTTTCAATCCAGTGATGCCTGCATACGGCAAGATGACACAGAAAGAGCGTAATGAAGAAGCGGCTAAGTTACTGGCTGAAGCTGGTTACGGCAAAGATAATCCACTTAAATTTACCCTGTTGTACAACACTTCAGAAAACCACAAGAAAGTTGCTGTTGCTCTAGGTTCTATGTGGAAGAAGACGCTAGGTCTTGACGTCACACTTGAAAACCAAGAGTGGAAAACTTACCTGTCATCTAAAGATCAAGGTGATTTCGAAGTGGCACGCGCTGGTTGGTGTGGTGACTACAACGAAGCATCTTCGTTCTTAACTCTGATGGTAAGTAGCAACACTACGGGTGGTCAGCACTGGGGTAATACTGATTACGATGCAATCATCGATAAAGCTCTACACTCTACTTCTGAAGAAGAGCGCAGTAAGCTATACGCTGAAGCAGAAGCTCTAATGGCGAAAGAAATGCCAATTGCGCCGATTTATCAGTATGTTAAATCACGTCTGCTTTCTCCGAAAGTAGGTGGCTTCCCAGCGAATAACCCAGAAGAAAAAATCTACTCAAAAGATTTGTACATTAAAGCTGAGTAATAAGCCGTACCATAAAACTATAATTTAACTAGACACTGCATGTGCCTGAAGTTAGTAACGGTGCATGCAGTATTTTTTTGTCAAAATTGTCACAGACTGGAAGAGTGAGTTTATGTTTAAATTCATTATTAGACGAGTACTGGAAGCAATTCCAACTATGTTGGTATTGATTACCGTATCGTTCTTTCTAATGCGCTTTGCTCCGGGTAACCCGTTCTCAAGTGAGCGAGCATTACCGCCGGAAGTAATGGCGAATATCGAAGCAAAATATGGTTTAGACAAACCAGTATTTGAGCAGTACACCACTTATTTGACCAACGTTATCCAAGGTGATTTCGGTCCATCATTTAAGTACCTTGATTATTCAGTAAATGAATTGATTTCTGCTGCATTACCGGTTTCGGCTAAAGTGGGTTTTGCCGCCTTCATTTTTACTGTCATCATGGGCGTAGCCGTTGGCACTATCGCCGCATTACGGCAAAACACCTGGCTGGATTACTCAATCATGGCAACAGCGATGTTAGGGGTAGTAATGCCTTCATTCGTGCTAGCGCCAGTGTTGATCTATATATTTTCTATTAATTTAGGCTGGTTCCCGGCAGGGGGCTGGTTGGATGGCTCGTTCAGTTACATGGCCTTACCGGTTGTTGGTATGTCTTTGCTCTACGTCGCAACATTCGCCCGTATTACTCGTGGTTCGATGATTGAAACCCTCAATAGTAACTTCATCCGTACCGCCAGAGCTAAGGGCTTAAGCTATCCATACATCGTTATTAAACATGCATTGAAACCGGCAATGCTGCCAGTGGTTTCTTATATGGGCCCTGCGTTTGTCGGTATCATTACGGGTTCAGTTGTTATTGAAACGATCTTTGGCCTTCCTGGCATTGGTAAGCTTTTCGTTAACGCAGCATTTAACCGTGACTATTCGCTTGTTATGGGTGTCACTATCCTGATTGGTTTCTTGTTTATTCTATTCAATGCCGTAGTGGATATTCTGCTTGCTGCAATAGATCCGAAAATTCGTTACTAAGGAAGTTCTGCTATGTTGACGAAAAAAGAAAATCTGGAAGCGCTAGAAAAGTTTTCCGAGAATCTTGAAATTGAGGGTCGTAGCCTGTGGCAAGACGCTCGTATTCGCTTTATGCGAAATAAAGCCGCAATGGTGAGTCTGGTTATTCTGGCTATTATGACCTTATCGGTCATTTTCCTGCCAATGATTGCGCCATTCACTTACGATGACACTGACTGGTACGCCATGCACGTTGCACCAAACGCTGAGCACTGGTTTGGAACTGACAGTCTGGGCCGCGATATATACGTGCGTACACTGATTGGTGGACGTATATCTCTAATGGTTGGTGTCATGGGCGCATTCGTTGCTGTACTGATTGGTACGCTTTACGGTGCGGCTTCTGGTTATATTGGTGGTCGTGTTGACCGCATTATGATGCGTATTCTGGAAATTCTTTACGCTGTACCATTTATGTTCCTGGTTATCGTTCTGGTGACCTTCTTCGGACGTAACATCGTTCTTATCTTTGTGGCTATCGGTGCAATTGCATGGCTGGATATGGCACGTATCGTACGTGGCCAGACATTAAGCCTGCGTAGCAAAGAGTTTATTGAAGCGGCGCATGTTTGTGGTGTAAGTAACTGGAAGATCATTACTCGCCATATCGTACCGAACGTATTAGGCATTGTTGCGGTTTACTCAACATTGCTTATTCCAAGCATGATTTTGACAGAATCATTCTTATCTTTCCTTGGCTTAGGGGTTCAGGAACCGATGACAAGTTGGGGTGCACTATTGCAGGAAGGTGCTAACACAATGGAAATCGCAATTTGGCAGCTTGGCTTCCCTGCGGCATTCATGGTGGTAACTCTGTTCTGCTTCAACTATGTGGGTGACGGTTTACGTGACGCGCTGGATCCAAAAGACAGATAAGAATTGAGGAAGTAATAATGGCTTTATTAGATGTCAAAGACCTGCGTGTAGAATTTACAACCCAAGATGGGATTGTTACCGCAGTCAATGATTTAAACTTCTCACTGAATCAGGGTGAGACACTGGGTATCGTTGGGGAATCCGGTTCTGGTAAATCTCAGACAGTATTCTCTATCATGGGCCTGCTGGCTAAAAACGGTATCATTTCTGGTAGCGCAAAATTCGAAGGGAAAGAGATCCTGAACCTTCCTGAAAAAGAACTGAATAAAGTTCGCGCAGAACAGATTGCGATGATCTTCCAGGATCCGATGACGTCGCTTAACCCATACATGAAAGTTAGCGATCAGCTAATGGAAGTGCTAATGCTGCACAAAGGCATGGGTAAAGCGGAAGCGTTTGAAGAGTCGGTCCGTATGCTTGAAGCGGTTAAAATCCCTGAAGCTCGTAAACGTATCACTATGTATCCGCATGAGTTTTCTGGCGGTATGCGTCAGCGTGTGATGATCGCAATGGCATTGCTGTGTCGTCCAAAGCTTTTAATTGCGGACGAACCTACAACGGCATTAGATGTGACCGTTCAGGCACAGATCATGGATTTGTTGAATGAGCTGAAAAGTGAATTCAACACGGCAATTATCATGATTACCCACGACCTTGGTGTTGTTGCGGGTTCATGTGACAAAGTACTGGTTATGTACGCTGGACGTACCATGGAGTACGGCACGGTGGATGAAATTTTCTACAATCCAAGCCACCCATACGCAGAAGGTCTGTTGAAAGCCATTCCGCGTTTAGACACTGAAGGTGAGGTTCTGCCTACTATTCCGGGTAACCCGCCAAACTTACTTCGCCTGCCACCGGGTTGTCCGTATCAGGACCGTTGTCATCGCGTTATGGATCGCTGTAAACGTGAAGCGCCGGTTCTTACACCGTTTGGTAATGATCGCCAGCGTGCATGTTTTTCTGATTGGGAGGCCTGGAAGAAATGAGTATAGATAAGAATCTATTATTGGATGTTAAAGAGCTGAAAGTACACTTTGATATCGCATCTAAGTCTGCCTGGCCGTGGAGCAAACCTTCAAAACTTAAAGCCGTTGATGGCGTAAATGTACGCTTGTACGAAGGTGAAACTCTGGGCGTGGTTGGTGAATCTGGCTGTGGTAAATCAACCTTTGCGCGTGCCATTATTGGTTTAGTTCAGGCGACTGATGGTGAAGTTGTCTGGCTGGGTCAGGACCTGACCCGAATGCAGGAAGTAAAACGTCGTGAAACTCGTAAAGAGATTCAGATGATTTTCCAGGATCCTCTGGCATCACTGAACCCTCGTATGACGGTTGGTGACATTATTGCCGAGCCTCTGCAAACTTTCTATCCAGAGCTGTCTAAGCAGGAAGTGAAAGACCGTGTTAAAGAGATGATGGCCAAAGTGGGGCTGTTACCTAACGTAATCAACCGTTATCCACATGAGTTCTCTGGCGGTCAGTGTCAGCGTATTGGTATTGCCCGTGCTCTGATTCTCAAGCCAAAGATGATTATCTGTGATGAGCCAGTATCAGCGCTTGATGTTTCGATTCAGGCACAGGTCGTTAATCTGTTACAGGAACTGCAGAAAGAACTGGGCTTGAGTTTAGTGTTTATCGCGCACGACTTGTCGGTAGTGAAGCACATTTCTGACCGGGTACTGGTGATGTATCTTGGTAATGCAGTCGAGCTTGGGGAAGCGGATGCTCTGTTCTCTGATCCGAAGCACCCCTACACCAAAGCACTGATGTCAGCGGTACCTATTCCGGATCCTAAGCTGGAGCGTGAAAAAACGATTCAGATGCTGGAAGGGGATTTGCCTTCTCCGATTAGTCCGCCATCGGGTTGTGTATTCCGCACACGCTGTCCTCAGGCAACCGAGATTTGTGCTCAGACTAAGCCACAAATTAAAGGTAACGATACACACGCAGTATCTTGCTTACACGTTGATGTGTAAATTATTCAGCCTGTGACGGGCATAAGCGCGGCTTCTTTTTGAGTCGCGCTTTTTTTATGACTGGTTCAAAATTTTCGAATAACTAAACCAAATCACCGCGGGTGAGTCTGTATTAAGATCCACCTACAATGTCTGTAGTGAATAAAAGATAGCGAAGAGGTGAGCAATGGGTAAGTTAGTCGAAGGTGTGTGGCATGACGTCTGGTACGATACCAAAAGCCATGGCGGTAAGTTCGTCCGTGAAGACGCTGGGTTCCGTAACTGGGTTAAAAACCAACCAGATGCTCAATTCTCTCCGGAAGCCGGGCGTTATCACCTATATGTTTCTCTTGCTTGTCCGTGGGCTCACAGAGCTTTGATTTTCCGCGAGATTAAGCAGCTTAAAGATATTATCGATGTCACGGTAGTTTGTCCGGATATGATGGAACATGGCTGGAAGTTTGGTATTCCTGAACCGCTGTTTGGTCATACTAAGCTTCATCAAATCTATACTCAGGCAAAACCTGATTACACCGGGCGTGTCACGGTACCTGTACTATGGGATAAAAAGACACAAACTATCGTCAGCAATGAGTCTTCAGAAATTATTCGTATGTTTAACAGTGCGTTTAACGACCTGACCGGAAATAACGATGATTACTATCCACAGGAGTTACGTTCAGCGATTGATAAATGGAACGAGTTTGTTTATCCGAATATAAACAACGGGGTTTATCGATGTGGCTTTGCCACCACTCAGGAAGCCTATGAAGAGGCGTATGAATCCTTGTTTGACGCTTTGGATAAGGTCGAGTCTCACCTGGCAGTCAATCGTTATCTGGTTGGTAGCCAGCTTACTGAAGCGGATTGGCGTCTATTTACAACCTTGATTCGTTTTGATTCAGTTTACGTTGGTCATTTCAAATGTAATAAAAAACGTATTGCAGACTATCCAAACATTCAGGGCTATATGAAAGAGTTGTACCAGACTCCTGGGGTTAAAGAAACGACAGACTTTTATCATATTAAGCGTCATTACTACTTTAGCCACACGGGTATTAATCCAACTCAGGTGGTGCCAGTTGGCCCCGAACTTGACTTAGATTCTCCTCACGGGCGAGGGTAGTAATTAAAAAAGCGCATCAAACGATGCGCTTTTTTGACTTTCTATTCCGCCCAGCTGTAGGTGGCGGTTAAGAAATAAAGAGTGGGTTGGTCAAAACTACCGCCAATAATATTCTCAGAAGACTCGTTGAATAATACTTCAAACGCAACGCCCATTGAACGTTGTTCACTGAGTTGATATTCAACACCAGTGCCAATCCGCCATGCATCACCCGATGGGATTGTTAAATCACCTGCAGACTGGCTTTGGTATAAGCTGCTGTCGAAAGCGATACCTGCATTCCAGGTGAGCTTCTGGTTTACCTGATAACGAGAGCCGATCGCAATGTGATAGGTGTCTTCAGTTGGTGTTTCCAGGAGTGTCTGGTATTCACTCCAGTCTTCCCAACCTAGGTTACCCATGATCGCGAGTTTATCGTTTAGCTGATGGAATGCACTGAAAGTGAGGGTTTGAGGCATTGTTGCCGGTGCCATTTCGACCCCGGGAACATCAAACTCAAGCTCCGTTTCTGAAGAATAACCCAGACCAAAGCGTGTATTCTCATTTAACGAGAACAGAAGGCCCAACTTTGCATTATAAGCAATGTCTGTATCATCGGTTTTGACGTTGCTTATACCCAGCGAAGGGGCGTTAGCGTCGACTTCAAACATACCATACTGAATGCCTAAAGCTGCACCAACAGACCATTGGTCATTGATTTGGTAAGACGCGGATGGTTGAATCGTCAATGCTTGAGTGGTGGCTGTTTTGACTGGGAAGTTTTCATACTGCAGGCCCATACCATAGTTGCCGTAAACACCGATTCCCAGTGTCACTTTGTCGTTCATTTGTTGGCTGTAAAAAGCTGAGCCTAGAGGAACAAAACCAATGACATTGCCGGCACTGGTATTATCGTCAATTTGGTATTCTGCATCACCATACAGCGCCATCAGGCCACCGGTAAAAGATTGGCCTTCTACATTGGATAAGCCTGCCGGGTTAGTTGCCATCACGGACGCATCTTGAGCGCGTGCAGCTTTACCGGCCGCAGCTAAACCAAGGTCATTTGTGCCAAGTTCGTGTAAGAAGACACCGGAAGAATAAGCGGAAGTGCTAGCCAGAACAGCGCTGGCGATAAGAGATTTTTTTAGTAAATTCATTGTGTAGAGTATCGTAATAACAGTCGGGGCCTGCATTATAGATACTGCAACCATTCTTATATGTAGGACTTTTCTGCATTTGCTTAACTCACCGCATATTCCCACTTATAAGAAAACCCGCAACAAAGTGCGGGTTTTAAACAGATCATATTGTATAACGATTACTTCGTTTCTTGACCAGCCTGAATTGCAGTCAGAGCGATGGTATAAACAATATCGTCTACCAGTGCGCCACGTGACAAGTCGTTAACAGGCTTACGCATACCTTGCAGCATAGGACCGATAGAAACTAGGTCTGCTGAACGCTGTACCGCTTTGTAAGTCGTGTTACCGGTGTTTAGATCCGGGAATACGAATACAGTCGCTTTACCTGCAACCGGAGAGTTAGGCGCTTTAGAAGCGGCTACGTTTTCCATAATTGCTGCGTCGTACTGAAGAGGACCATCGATAACGAGATCAGGACGTTTCTCTTGAGCGATGCGAGTGGCTTCGCGTACTTTATCAACGTCTGCGCCTTTACCTGATTCACCAGTAGAGTATGAGATCATTGCTACGCGAGGGTCGATACCGAATGCTGCTGCAGAGTCTGCAGACTGAATCGCGATTTCAGCAAGTTGTTCTGCCGTTGGATCCGGGTTGATAGCACAGTCACCGTATACCAATACTTGATCAGGCAGAAGCATGAAGAAGATTGACGATACAATAGACGCGTTTGGTGCTGTCTTGATGATTTGGAACGGAGGAACAATCGTGTTTGCTGTGGTGTGAACCGCACCAGAAACCAGGCCGTCAACTTCGTCTGCTTCAAGCATCATTGTGCCAAGGAATACTGAATCTTCCAGTTTCTCTTTAGCCACAACTTCAGTCATGCCTTTGGCACCACGCAGTTCAACCAGACGCTCTACGTAGTTGTTACGTACGGCATCAGAGTCGATGATTTCAACACCAGCGCCTAGCTCAACACCTTGTTGTGCAGCAACGCGGCGAATTTCATCCGGGTTACCCAGAAGCACACAAGTTGCGATACCGCGCTCAGCACAGATAGCAGCAGCTTTAACTGTACGTGGCTCATCACCTTCAGGAAGAACGATACGTTTACCTGCACGACGAGCGAATTCAGTTAGTTGATAACGGAATGCTGGTGGGCTCAGACGGCGAATGCCTTGAGTGCCTTCAGTTAGAGAGTCAATCCATGGGCCATCGATGTGACTTGCAACGTGCTCACTGATGAACTCGATACGTTCTTTATCGTCAGCCGGAACTTCCAGGCTAAAGCTCTGAAGGTTTAGAGACGTTTGCCATGTGTTGCCTTGTGCTTTGAAGATTGGCAAGCCAGATTCAAAAGCGGGTTTACACAGGTCTACGATTTCAGATGGAATATCGTAACCACCGGTTAGCAGTACAGCACCAATTTCAACGCCGTTCATCGCTGCAAGAGATGCTGCAACGATAACGTCTGGACGGTCTGCTGAAGTAACCAGTAATGAACCTGGTTTGAAGTGCTCGATCATATGTGGAATAGAGCGGGCGCAGAACGTAATGCTTTTAACTCGACGAGTATTGATGTCGCCGGCGTTAATAACTTCAGCATTCAGGTGTTTAGCCATATCAACGGCACGAGTCGCAATCAGCTCAATGTTCCAAGGCACGCAGCCAAGAACACGGATAGGACTGGAGTTGAAGATCTCCATCACTTCCAGGTTGGTTTGAATTGCGCTGTCTGCATCATCAAACATCTCTGACAGATCAGGACGTGTACGACCTGCTTCATCAACAGGAGCGTTTAGCTTGTTGATGATAACGCCCTTGATACTCTTATTCTTTGTACCACCAAAGTTTGAGCAAGCAATTTCAATACGCTCTTTCAACTGTGTTGGGTTATTGGTACCTGGTGTTGCAACAAAAACAATTTCTGCACCCAGAGTTGCCGCGATTTCTGCGTTAACCTGGTTGGCAAAAGGGTGTTTACGTGTTGGTACAAGACCTTCAATCAGTGTAACTTCAGAATCAGAGTTGATTTGGTTGTAACGCTCAACGATGGTTTCTAACAGTTCATCTGTTTTTTCTGAGCCGATAAGAGTCTCAGCTGCAGACATTGGTACCGGTTCAGCAATTTTGATGTCGCTGTTACGGCCAATGATTGTTGAAGTTAAATCTGGCAGATCAGCACCAGAACGAGGTTGAGCGATTGGTTTATAGAAAGAAACGCTTACGCCTTTGCGCTCCATAGCGCGCAAAATACCCATGCTCACGCTGGTTAAACCGACACCAGCACTGATTGGGATAAGCATAATAGTACGGGACATCTGTAAGGTACCTCTAACTATTGGATGCAATCTAAACTTAGATTGGATGAATATAAAGCCTAACTGAACATCATTAAATCAATAAAAGTTAAGCCCCTAAAGAAATCTGGCTAACCGATTGGTTAGCCAGATGAGATTTTTAAAGACCAGCCAGAGCTGCGGTGTCTTCTGCAATGACTAACTCTTCGTTAGTTGAGATAACCATCGCTGGAATGCGGCTGTCAGCTGTAGTGATTACACCTTCACCACCGAAGCGAGCTTTAAGGTTACCTTCACCATCAACGTTAATACCGAAAATAGACAGGCGATTAAGAACGTTTTCACGGATAGGTGCTGAGTTTTCACCAATACCACCAGTAAATACGATAGCGTCAAGACGACCTTCCAGTGTAGCTGTGTAGCCAGCAACGTATTTAGCCAGACGGTGACAGAACACGTCCATTGCACGAGTCGCTTCTTCTTTCTCGCCGTAGTTGTCTTCAACGAAACGACAGTCAGAAGTCACTTCAGTCAGACCTTGCAGGCCAGACTCTTTAGTCAGCATGGTGTTGATTTGTTCAACAGAGTAGCCCAGAGCATCATGCAGATGGAAGATGATTGCAGGATCGATGTCACCACAACGAGTACCCATTACAAGACCTTCAAGCGGAGTCAAGCCCATAGAAGTATCGACAGCTTCACCATTTTTAATCGCACAAACCGAAGCACCGTTACCTAAGTGACAGTTAATAATGTTTAGTTCGTTTGCTGGTTTACCCAGACGCTCTGCCGCTTCGCGAGCGATAAATAGGTGTGATGTGCCGTGCATGCCGTAGCGACGGATGCCGTGCTCTTTATATAGGCTGTATGGAAGTGCGTATAGGTACGCTTCCTGAGGCATAGTCTGGTGGAATGCTGTATCGAAAACTGCAGACATTGGAAGACTTGGGAATGCCTTCTGAGCAGCTTTAATACCGATGATGGCTGCAGGGTTGTGTAGAGGTGCTAGTGTTGCACAATCTTCAATACCTTTAAGAACAGCATCGTCGATAAGAACGGATTTAGTGAACTTCTCACCGCCGTGTACGACACGGTGACCAACTGCTTTAAGCTCTGCAGCAAGCTCTGGCTTAGAAGCAAGAATAGTTTCAACGATGAATGATAGTGCTTCATCGTGAGCTGCACCCTCACCAAGTTGTGCTTCGTGTTTACCATCAAGTTTCCACTTGATACGTGCTTCAGGAAGGTGAAGACATTCTGCAAGACCTGTTAGGTGCTCGTCGCCATTTTGTGCATCGACAATAGCGAACTTAAGTGAAGAACTACCGCAGTTTAAAACTAAAACTAGCTTAGACATGAGTGACTACCTGTAATAATCGGTTTGGACAAAATCAATGAAAAGAATAATAGTAGATGCATAAGCAAATAGTACTAATCTTAATCAATAAAGCTTAAACTTCCCTATCTTGAGACGAGACTTCTTCATTGAAATCGTCGACTGCATTCCGTGCAGATTAGTCTTAAAGTTGCCTAAATTGTAAATAACGGCAACAATGAGATTGAGAGTCCGCAAAGAATAGCGATAATGGGGTAATATAACAAAAAAAATTTGAAACAATATTAGCTTTTGTCAAATTTTTGCGTTATTTGTTGAACTATTCAACTATTTTTTAGTGGTTCGAGCGAAATTAGCGAGAAAGTGAAGAGTGAGGTAGTGGCATGAATAATAAAGTTGGAATCATCCACAGCTTAAAAGATGGCCAAAAATATATGCAGACATGGCCAATGCGGAAAGAGTTGAATCCACTATTTCCTGAAGTGCGCATTATTAAAGCCACACGCTTTGGTATAAAAGTAATGCCAGCTGTCGCCGCGATCAGCGTGTTGACTCAAATGAGCTTTCACAATCTTCAGGCTATGCCTCAGGCGGTTGTTGTTGCATTGTTTGCGATTAGTTTGCCGCTACAAGGTATCTGGTGGCTGGGGAATCGAGCCAACACTCAGTTGCCACCGGCTCTGGCTGGTTGGTATCGTGAAATTCACGCTAAGATTGTCGAAACAGGTTCGGCGCTCGAACCAATAAAGTCTAAGCCTCGTTATAAAGAACTGGCTAAGGTGTTAAACCGCGCGTTCAGACAACTGGACGATTCTGCCTTAGAGCGCTGGTTCTAGACATAAGATAGAGAAGATTTTCCATTGAAAGGCCCTGTCATATAACAGGGCCTTTTGTTATTGAGAACTAGTAAACTAGTACGGTGTTCTCATTTTTTAATAAAAGACGCTATTCTGCCCTTTGTTTTGTTATTCCGCTGTTAAATCTTTCTTCCCTTTAAGCATAGTTATTGGTAATAATGTTGGTAAGTGCGTTATCAGTAAGAATAAGCGCACAATAAAATAACAATATTACACAACATCAAAAATACAATATGCTTTGAATCAAGGAGTTAAGATGAAAGCAGGCAAAGTCATTGCTACAGCCGTTCTAGCTGGAGCTGCATTACTTTCTTCCCACAGCATCATGGCGAAAACCGCCAAAGTTGCGGTTTCACAAATCGTTGAACATCCAGCATTAGACGCAACCCGTCAGGGGTTGCTGGATGGTCTGAAAGCCAAAGGCTACGAAGAAGGCAAAAATCTCGAATTTGATTTTAAAACTGCGCAGGGTAATCCAGCAATTGCCGTACAGATTGCGCGCCAGTTTGTCGGTGAGAATCCTGACGTTTTAGTTGGTATTGCGACACCAACCGCGCAAGCTTTGGTCTCTGCGACTAAATCTATTCCGGTTGTATTTACTGCCGTTACTGATCCGGTTGGCGCTAAACTGGTCAAGCAGATGGAGCAACCAGGTAAAAATGTCACAGGTCTTTCTGACCTTTCCCCTGTTGAACAGCACGTAGAGCTGATTAAAGAGCTAATGCCTGACGTTAAATCTGTTGGTGTTGTCTACAACCCAGGTGAAGCGAATGCCGTCAGTTTGATGGAGCTGTTGAAAGAATCAACGCAACGACATGGCCTTGAACTTGTTGAGGCAACGGCATTGAAAAGTGCGGATGTTCAGTCTGCAACTCAGGCTATTTCTGCTAAATCCGACATCATTTATGCGCTAATTGATAATACAGTTGCGAGTGCAATCGAAGGCATGATTGTGGCTGCGAATCAGGCTAAAACGCCAGTATTCGGTGCAGCTACTTCCTATGTTGAACGCGGCGCTATTGCCAGCCTTGGTTTCGATTATTACCAGATTGGTGTTCAAACAGCCGATTACGTAGCGTCTATTTTGGAAGGTAAAGAGCCAGGTTCACTGGATGTTAAAGTGGCAAAAGGTTCTGATCTGGTTATTAATAAAACAGCTGCTACAAAACTTGGTTTAAATATTCCTGACTCTGTAATGGAGCGCGCAACAAGCGTTAAATAAAACCAATATTAGCGTTACTGCGATTGGTTTTATCGCGATTGAAAAAGTTGGCGTAGAAATACGCCAACTGAATTCAAGCAGAAAAGGGAGTTTGTATGTCTGCTTTTGCGTTTTTTGGCGCCCTAGAGGTTGGCCTAATTTATGGTTTGGTGGCACTGGGTGTTTATCTTACTTTCCGGGTTCTCGATTTCCCCGATTTGAGTGTTGATGGCAGTTTCCCAATGGGCGCTGCTGTTGCTGCGACAGGAATCGTTGCGGGTTTAGACCCATGGCTTGCGACAGGATTGGCGATTGTGGCCGGTGCTGCGACGGGTTGGGTTACCGCATTTCTTACCGTACGTTGCGGTATCCTCCATCTTTTGTCTTCGATTCTGACGATGATTGCAGCGTTCTCAATTAACATCCGTATCATGGGGCGCCCTAATTTGGCGCTACTTGGTGAAGATACTATTCTGACACCGTTTGAAACCATGGGTGATCCGATGCTAATTCGACCGCTGGTTGTCGCGATTCTGGTTGTTATTTCAGCGTTGTTTGTCGTTCGTCTGTTAAACAGTGATTTTGGCCTTGGTTTAAGAGCAACCGGTGTCAACGCCCGTATGGTTGCGGCACAGGGCGCAAGTACCGCTTTCTATACCTATTTCGGTCTGGCTCTGTCTAATGGCTTTGTCGGATTTGCCGGAGCGTTGTTTGCTCAGACTAACAGCTTCGCCGATGTGACTTCAGGTGTTGGTACCATTGTTGTTGGTTTAGCGGCGGTTATTCTGGGCCAGACACTGATCCCTGGCCGTAAAATTTGGGTTGCTGTGGTTGCTGTTATTGTCGGATCGGTCTTATATCGTCTTGCGGTCGCATTTGCGTTGAGTTCGGGAATGTTTGGTTTACAGGCATCAGACCTAAACCTTGTTACCGCTGTGCTGGTGGCGCTCGCATTGATCATGCCGAAAATGAAAAGGAACAAAAAGCTAAAAAAGGGTAGTGCACCTGCTAAGAGTACAGATGCATCTAAGCAGGGTAAGACGTCAGGAGAAGTATTATGATCCGTTTAGAAGATATTCAAGTTACATTTAATCCTGGCACTATCTTAGAGAATCGAGCTTTACGTGGTGTTAGCTTGCAGGTGCCTGAACATGAGTTCCTTACGGTGATCGGTTCTAACGGTGCGGGCAAATCGACCTTATTGGGCGCCGTAACCGGTGAAACGCCAATGGTTGGCGGACAAGTCAATATCGACGATATTGATGTGACTCGTCGTAGCGTTGACCAACGTGCCAGCTTGTGTGCACGTGTATTTCAGGACCCTCTGGCGGGCACCTGTGGTGCGCTGACTATCGAAGAAAATATGGCTTTAGCTTATATGCGCGGTAAGCGCCGTGGCTGGAAGCACTCTTTGTCATCGAATCGTCGCAAATTGTTTCAGGAGCGTATCAGCATTTTGGGTTTGGGTCTTGAAGACCGCCTTGGTGATAGCATTGGTTTGCTTTCTGGTGGTCAGCGTCAGGCGGTGAGCCTGGTGATGGCGACACTGTCAGACAGTAAATTACTGCTGTTGGATGAACATACCGCTGCACTCGACCCGCGTATGGCTGCGTTTATCATTGATTTGACCAAAACCATTGTCAGTGAATTTAATTTGACGGTGATGATGGTCACCCATTCAATGAAAGATGCGCTGGCGTGTGGTGACAGAACTGTAATGTTGCATCAGGGCGAAGTTGTGCTCGATGTGGCAGGTGAGCAACGTGCCAATATGGATGTTCCTGACTTATTAGAAATGTTCTCCAGAGTCAGAGGAGAGGAGTTAACCGACGACAGTTTGTTGCTTAACTAAATCCTTTACTTCGGAAAAAACGGAAAGCCCTCCTATACATAAGCGTTTTGTCGTTTATGTATAGGAGGGCTTTTTTATTTAGAGTCGTAGTTGTGAGATGAAACAAAAACAAAAGAACAGATTGGAAATAACGCTACAATGTGCATATAAAACTAATCATAAGTGTACTAACCTATTGGGAAAAAGAATTAATACACTTGTTTTTTATCCAAAGAGTCCTGTATGCAGAAGAAAAAAAACTATAAGAAAACTGTTATTTTTGGCCCGTTAGTTTTGGTTTTAGTCGTTTACGCTGTAATGGCTTATTCCTATATGGTGATTTTAAATCAACAGATTAACAGTGAATATCGCAATGTTAACAGTATGATGCAGAGGGCGGGAAAAATTTTAGTCGCTCTCGATTACGGCTTTACCAGTTATTATGAATCGACGTTGACCGCCGCAACTGATTTTAATATCGAAGTCGTTAATGGTGTATGTCAGTTGTCACCGAAAGAATCTTTAATGATTACGCAAAATCTTGCGCACTCCTCTCCTCCGATAAATATCAGCTATATGATGGTTGGCGATGAAAAATACTGCAATGCTAGTAGTGATGTGACGGAACTGGCATTAAAAAAAGTGACCTTAGCGCCTATTCTCTCTTTTTTGCATGACCTTGATGATTACGTTATTGGTGTGCACTATTTAGATAAGAACGGATTCGTTATTTCATCGCCCAAAGAAGCGATTCAGGGTATCGACAAAGATCAATTGGCAACCATCAGGTTAAGAGATTTTTGGCAGGAGGCATCACAAAACCCCGATGTTATTTCTGTTATTGGTCCGAGTGCATTCAGTGAAGTACTGATGCAACGAAATAATATGACATTGGCGATGCCGGTATTTGAAAACGCGGAGTTTAAAGGCGTTGTGGTTCTGGATATCAGTGTTGATCGGTTGATAGGTGACCAGTCCCCGATCACTGGTAAGCTACGACTGGTTCGTTCTGAATCACTGCCGGACGATGGATCTGTTTACTTGCCCCATCAACTCAACGTCAGTTATACCAAAATGGATCACTACTTGTATTACCACTGGGAGTGGGAGAAAGAAATTGCTCAATTTATATCCGATATGAGTATGGGTATCATTGTGGTATTTCTTTCTTATCTGGTGACAGTGATTGGCGTATTACATCTCGGTACTCGTGTCGAAAAGAGCTACTACGCTGATCTGGCCTCTCATGATCCCATGACGGGGGTGCTCAACCGGCGCGGGCTGGAGGAAGTTCTCAGCAATAAAGTTCACAAACAATACCTCTCTATCTCAGTACTGGATATCGATAATTTTAAATCGATTAATGATACCTACGGGCATGATGTCGGTGATGAGGTGATTAAGTATTTAGGTGAGCAAATCGAAAAAAGTATCCGGGATACCGATGCTGTCGCTCGTTTTGGCGGCGAAGAGTTTGTTGTTTATTTGACCGGTAATGACAGTGAAGTGTTGAAAAACATCATGGTGCGGGTAAAAGATGTGATTACAGACAGTTCATCAACCGTTGTTGAAAATGGCTTTACCGTCTCGGGTGGTGTCGAAATTATTGACAGCGCTCAGGGCTGCGATTTTGACAAACTATTTAAAATCGCAGACGAAAAGCTTTATCAGGCTAAAACCAGTGGTAAAAATAAGCTGGTGTTTTAAAGCGAGTTGTATAAAGAGTCACGATACGACTGAAGGTGTTCAACCATGTCGTTAACTTTGGTTTTGACTCGGATTTCTCTGAATAGATCCGCGGCGTCAGGGTATGCCTGGCGCAGATAGGAGAACCATTGCTTTACTCTATTCGGATAGTATTTGGCTTTGTCGCCGTTCACTTCATACTCGGAGTATTTGATTAACAGGTCTACGACCTCATTCCATGTCATGGCTTTATGATTGTGCTTTACCATATTGCCTAAGTTAGGAATATTTAATGCACCGCGACATACCATCAATGAGTCTACGCCTGTGGTTTCGATGCAATCCTGACCGTCCTGGTAGTTCCAGATCTCGCCATTAGCAATCAATGGAACCGAGGTTTTACGTCGGATTTGGTCAATATAATCCCATTTAATTTCACTGGCTTTGTAACCACCGGTTTTGGTACGAGCGTGGACGGTTAATTCATCAGCTTTCGCCTGTTCAACCGCGTCAACAATTTCAAAGCAGTCGTCAGGGTTTTCCCAGCCCAAACGGATTTTGGCTGAGACCGGAATATTAGTAGGGACAGCTTCCCGACACGACTTTATCACCTGATATATCAGTTCCGGCTGCTGCAATAGGGCGGCTCCGCCTTTGCTCTGATTGACGGTTTTTGCCGGACAACCAAAATTTAAGTCAATACCATAGGCACCGAGGTTTGCTGCGCGGACTGCATTTTCTGCCATCCAGTCTGGTTCCTGACCTAATAACTGAACTTTGACTGGTACTCCTGATGGCGTCATTGAGCCTTGTTTGAGTTCCGGACAAAGACGGTAAAACATATGATTCGGGAGTGCTTGATTAACCACGCGAACAAACTCTGTCACACAGAAATCATAATCATTAATCTCTGTAAGCATTTCACGCATCAGGCTATCTAAAACGCCCTCCATTGGGCCTAAAACAACTCTCATATAAAGATCTTATTGCTACCGTATAAAATGGAGGCGAGATTGTAGTGTCATGGCAACCAAATGTCACGATATCTAATGCCAACAACCTCCGCAGACGAGAACTTCTATTAAAGATCAGGTTATAATGTCGAAGAAATGAAAATAAAATAGAAGATAAACCATGACTTATCAATTTGTGAATTTGCAATCAGTGGAATGCGGTGAATCACCGATCTTTATTGAAGGAGTGGTATTGGCTGCGAATTTAGCAACCAAACCTCTCGATCCGGACACATGGCTAAAAGAGGTTTTTGGTCAGCAGGCCGAGTCACTAAAACCTCTTTTGACTGACCAAATCAACGCTCAGTATCAACAATTGATCATGAATGAGTATGGCGTATACCTGATGCTTGAACAGCAAGAGTGTGGTTTTGACGATGCCCTGGCTGAGTTTGCTGAAGGTTTTATGATGCTCTGGCCAACGATTGAACCCTTGTGGCAGGAAGCGCCTATTTCTGATGGTTCAATTCGTATGTTGCAGGCACTGCTAACAACATTAATGCTGGCCGTGGATGAAGATCAGACTCATCAGCAGATGCGCGAAGCTGGGTTTGAGCAGCTACCTCAGCTTGAAAATATGGTGAAACAACTGGATCTTATGATTCATGAGGTTGCGTTGGCGGCTGATGAAGCTATGATTGGGGCCAAAGCTCAAAATGTTAATCCTTACAAGAACATAGGTCGCAACGAAACATGCCCCTGCGGTAGTGGTAAAAAGTTCAAGCACTGTTGCGGTTCTTAAGAGAACTTTTCCGACATAAGGTTGACAAAATAGAGGTATTAATCGGTTATAAAAAGTACCTTTACATGAATCGGCTAGGAGCCTGTTAATAATGAAAAAATGGTTAGCTCTGGCAATGTGCAGTTTTTCTGTCTTTGCGGCACCCAAAGATGTGTTGAGTGAGCGTCTGTCGCTTACTGATGGTTTTAGCGCTAAGTTCGAACAACAGGTAGTCAGTCCTGATGGTGACGTCGTAATGGAAGGTAACGGTGTGGTTGATATCGCGCGCCCAAGTCTGTTCCGTTGGGAAACCCTCGCTCCTGATGAAAATTTGCTGGTTACTGATGGTGAATCGCTATGGTACTACAGTCCGTTTATTGAGCAGGTGACGATCTATAATCAAGAGCAGGCGATGGAGCAAACACCATTTGTGCTGTTAACCCGTAACCGAGCAAGCGATTGGGATGCTTACCAGGTAGAGCAAGCAGATGATGTATTTACTTTGACACCGACAGCGGTTGAGTCGAATCAGGGGCAGTTTCAAATCACTATTAACAGTAAAGGTGTGGTGAAAGGGTTTAATGTTATCGAACAAGATGGTCAGAAAAGCCTGTTTAGTTTCAATAATGTAGATCAGCAAAAGCCGCCGATGGACAGGTTTTCATTTGAAGTTCCTGATGGTGTTGAAGTTGATGACCAACGCAATTAAGGGGAATTGTGAGTAATTACTCGTTAGATTTTTCAGGGGATGAAGATTTTCGTCCCCTTGCTGCACGTATGCGTCCGCAAACGGTTGAACAGTATATTGGTCAGCAACATATTTTAGGGCCGGGCAAGCCATTACGCCGCGCACTGGAAGCCGGACAAATCCATTCGATGATTTTGTGGGGGCCACCGGGCACCGGTAAAACGACGCTGGCTGAAGTGGCGGCGAATTATGCTAACGCGGAAGTTGAACGAGTCTCAGCGGTAACTTCTGGTGTTAAGGAGATCCGGCTTGCAATCGACAAAGCTCGTGAGAATAAGTTAAGCGGACGCAGAACGATTCTGTTTGTCGATGAGGTACATCGTTTTAACAAGTCACAGCAAGATGCTTTTCTCCCTCATATCGAAGATGGCACCGTGACATTCATCGGAGCGACCACAGAGAACCCGTCGTTTGAACTCAATAACGCTTTGTTGTCACGAGCTCGAGTCTATAAGCTCACGTCATTAAATGCACAAGAAATACTTCAGGCTGTAGAGCAGGCAATTCATGATCCCGAACGAGGATTAGGCAAAATTGCAGCAGCATTTAATGATAACGTGTTAGACCGGCTGTCTGAATTGGTTAATGGTGATGCTCGCATGTCACTTAATTACCTGGAGCTGCTTTACGATATGGCAGAAGCAGACGAGAACGGCGTTAAACAGATCACCCTTAACCTGCTTGCGGAAGTTGCAGGTGAGAAGGTGACTCGCTTTGATAATAAAGGTGATATCTGGTACGACCTGATTTCAGCGGTGCATAAATCTATTCGCGGGTCGAATCCCGATGGTGCGCTGTACTGGTCTGCAAGAATGATTTCTGCGGGTTGTGATCCTCTGTACATTGCACGCCGATTGCTGGCAATCGCTTCAGAAGATGTTGGTAACGCTGATCCGAGAGCGATGCAGGTGGCTTTATCTGCATGGGACTGTTTTAATCGAGTGGGGCCAGCCGAAGGAATAAGAGCAATCGCGCAAGCGGTTGTGTATCTTGCATGTGCACCCAAAAGTAACGCAGTTTACACAGCATGGAAACAAGCCTTGTCAGATGCGCAGAATTTGCCTGAGTACGAAGTGCCGATACATCTACGTAATGCGCCGACTAATTTGATGAAGGATATGGGCTATGGAGCTGAATATCGCTACGCGCATGATGAACCCGGTGCGTATGCTGCCGGTGAACGATATTTGCCACCAGAAATGATTGGAACGCGCTATTATCAGCCGACAAATCGGGGTTTAGAGACTAAGATTGGCGAAAAGTTAGATTATCTGGCCGATTTAGACACAAAAAGCCCACAAAAGCGCTATGAAAAATAGTGGCTTTTCGTTATCTTTGACAAGTTAAATATTCAATACGCACAGCTTGCTTAAAAAGTGAGCTGTTGCGTCTTTTCGTTACTCAAAAGCATAGGGTTAACAATGCTGGATTCTAAATTACTTCGTACAGAGCTGGATGAAACAGCTGCAAAACTAGCACGCCGGGGTTTTAAACTCGACGTTGACACAATTCGTACACTTGAAGAACAACGCAAGTCCATTCAAGTAGAAGTTGAAAATTTACAATCCTCGCGTAACTCAATCTCGAAGCAAATTGGTCAACTTATGTCTCAGGGTGACAAAGCGGGTGCGGAAGAGATAAAAAAACAAATCGGCTCTTTGGGTGACGATCTGGACGCGAAAAAAGTTGAGCTGGACAAAATCCAAGCACAACTTGAAGCAATTACTCAGACTGTTCCAAACATTCCTGATGATGAAGTGCCAGATGGTAAAGATGAAAACGATAACGTTGAAATCTCTCGCTGGGGTGAACCAAAGACTTACGACTTTGAACTCAAAGATCACGTTGACTTAGGTGAAATGGCGGACGGGCTTGATTTTGCAAGCGCAACGAAAATCACGGGTGCGCGTTTTATCGTGATGAAAGGTCAATTTGCTCGCCTACACCGTGCTATTGCGCAGTTCATGCTGGATCTTCACACGGGTGAGCACGGCTATACAGAAATGTATGTACCATACCTGGTGAATGCAGACAGCCTGTTTGGTACCGGTCAGTTGCCTAAGTTTGGTGAAGACCTATTCCACACTGAGCCGCTAACTGAGAAAGTAAACGACGAAGAGCCTCGTAAACTGTCACTTATCCCTACAGCGGAAGTGCCTGTAACTAACTTGGTTCGCGACACTATTTCAGACGAAGCTGATCTTCCGTTGAAGATGACGGCTCACACGCCATGTTTCCGTTCAGAAGCGGGTTCATACGGTCGTGATACACGTGGTTTGATTCGTATGCACCAGTTCGACAAAGTTGAGTTGGTTCAAATCACTAAGCCGGAAGATTCAATGGATGCATTGGAAGAGCTGACAGGCCATGCTGAGAAAGTACTTCAACTTCTTGAGCTACCATACCGTAAAGTGATTCTGTGTACCGGAGATATGGGCTTTGGTTCTCGTAAAACTTACGATCTAGAAGTATGGGTTCCTGCGCAACAGACTTACCGTGAGATATCTTCATGTTCAAACATGTGGGATTTCCAGGCGCGCCGTATGCAAGCGCGTTTCCGCCGTAAGGGCGAGAAAAAACCAGAGTTGGTACACACGCTAAACGGTTCTGGTTTAGCAGTTGGTCGTACTATGGTTGCAATCCTAGAGAACAACCAGCTTGAAGATGGTCGTATTGAAATTCCGCGTGTATTGCGTGATTACATGGGTGGCCTGACTCACATCGGTTAATTCTGCTTAATAATTAACCATATACAACAAAGCACCGGGTTCGAAAGAATTCGGTGTTTTTTTATATCTAAAGTCGAGGATGGTTTTTACTCATTTGCGAACAGATTCTTAATTTTTAATAAATTAATCTGAATAACTAGAACCGGACCGATGCAGGCTGGTTAAAAAATTTACACGTTTAAAGCGGCTCAATATTCTCATCGAAATGTGATCTTAGTTCAAAAGATGGCGTTGGTGATGTTTGTAAGGAGTTGTTGTGAAAACGAGTAGACTAGTGATGTTTACCTTATTTGTTGCTGTTATCAGCGGATGTGGTGGCGAAGATTCCGCTGAAAAAACGGAAGCGCTTGATTATCAACCAGAGGTTGTCGACGAGAGGTTGGAAAATGCGGTTAACTCATTTAATACTGATTTGGTCGATCCCGTTATGGTTAGTGGTAACAACCTGACGTCTGAGGGCAAGCTTTTGGGTAGCGAATTGCTATTGTCAGGCGGTAATGGCAACGAAAACAACGAAATTAGTAGCGAGGATACGGCGATCATTGTGAAAGAGCCGATTTCCAGCCAAGAATCGCAGCACAGTGCTGAAAATACCGCACCATCTGTCGAAGAGCATAAAATCTCAGCGCCTGAGAATCAGCATCAAAGCTCAACACCACCAGAGAGTGGTGATGTGAACCCATCTGGCCTTGATGGGGCCGATAATACAGCAACAAAATCGCAATCTTTGATTAATGACAGCCTTAACTTGCTGCGTATGAGGCTTCAACAGCAGGTCATTTCCATAGCTAAAGCAAAGGAAGCAAGTCAGGGTAAAACGCTGACAGCGACAGCAAAGGCGTATCTCTCTACCTTACAAGTCGATGGACGCTGGCAAGATATTGATTATCAACTGGTCAACGACAGTAAACAACCGCCTCAAGAGCATTTGCAAAGGTTGATAGCTATTGCTGTAGTCCATCGTGAGCTGGTTTCTCAAGGTGACAGTGGATATCAGGATAATATAAACCGAGCGTTCGGCTTTTGGTTCCGGGAGTCGCCAAAAGTTGCTGGCTGGTGGGAAAACGTTGGCGTCAGGGATTTACTCGCTCAGCTTACCTTAATACTTGGAAATCAGCTAAAGGATGAATTAAGAAACAAAGCGATTAACGTTATCGCTATGCCGAATAGATCGCTTGTTGGTCTAGATCGCGCAGAAATGGCGATGGTCGATATTTATTATGGGCTGCTAACTGAGGATGAAAACTTTGTTCTTGCTGGTATTTCACAAATAGAAGATGTTTTGGCGAAAGTGAAAATCGCAGGTAGTCCTCACGATTGGTCAACGGTGGTGACACAAAAACTGAGCAGTGGAAGATCAGCACAAGAACTGTTTATCTCATTGACGAACCTGGCCTACAACGTCATCGATTTGCCCTGGAAGCTGAGTGGGCGCAGTAGCGAAACCTTAGCCAGTATTTTGCTGGATGGTATACGTTGGATGGAAAGCTATAACTATACAGGTGATCGTCATTCCGTCGTGCCATTTTTTAAGCCGGATGAGGCTATCATGCATAAGATTGCCACGCTTGTTCCTGCACGCCATGACGAAGCTGTGTCGTGGTTCGATTATGTTTATAAACATCAGGCAACAGGGCTTAAAGGAGTTAAACATTTCTGGTTAGGTCATGCCATGGTCACTGCTACTGCTGATTTTATGTTGGCGATCCAAATGGACTCTGTGCGTTCTGAAACCGTAGCAGAAAGTCATCATGAAACGCTGTCAGAATTCTGGTCAGGGCTCGGTAGCATGGTTTTAACACAAATAAATAATCTCAACGATAATCTCGATCTGCCGTTGGAACCTGCGAAAATACCGGGAGTGACGCTTCCTGAGTATCAGGCTTTGCCTGTTTATGACAATCAGTCGAAGTTAAACAGTGAATTTGTTGGTGGTGCATCGAATGGGGCTGTTGGTATCACAACAATGGCTATTAATATGAGTGAGCCGCGCCCGAGTGTTGGGTCAAGAGACTATCTCAAAGCAAAGAAATCGTGGTTTAGCTTAGGTGAACAAATCGTTGTTCTTGGAGCGGGGATCTCCGCTTCTCATCTTGATCCGGTTTATACGACCATAGAGCACACTCCGCTTAATGGCAGTGTTACGCTAGGTAATGGCGATAACTTGCCTCTAAGTACACTTGATGTGCAGCAACAGAATTGGCTATACCATGATAATGTCGGCTATGTTTTTCTGGATCAGTTCCCTCGAACGGCACAGCTGGATTTTGATCAACAAAGCGGCGAAACTTTATTCACATTATCCATTCCACATGGTCATACGCCGGAAAATCAGTCTTATCAATATGTGGTTTTGCCTAACAAAACCAAACAAAAAATTGCCGATTATCAATCTAACCTTCCCGTTCGAGTGTTAGCTAACTCGGTTGGGATACAGGCTGTTGAAGATACGACGAAAAACATCATCAGCGCGGTTTTTTACCAGGCTGGAGAATTGGAAGTCTCACAAAACTATAAGGTTAAGGTTGATTACCCTTGTGTCGTTATACTCGACAGAAGTCACTTGAATACCAAAGTAACTATTTCAACGCCGAGCAAAGCGTACGGTGCGGTTAATCTGACAATCATCAGGCATGGGGTCAGTAACACTCAGCGCGTTGTGACTCCTGGTTCTGAGGGGCAGTTAGGTCGGAGTATATCGTTTGAATTTGATCAGGGTCAGACGCTAAATCTCTTTGAGGATAGTAAAACACTTCAGGCTATGAATACGCTTGTGCCTGTTGAAGACTTGTTTGTTCAGGGCGGTAGTACCTCTACCAATCTTTATGGCTCATCCGGCTACATGCAGTTAAAAAATGGTACAGGGGCTCATGAGCGCCACAGTTTGCTTCGATATGATTTATCGCAGATTGACATTTCCCAGTTGAACAAGGCCACGCTCAGACTTTTTGTTCGCGGGATCAAAAATGGTGGGCCGGAGAAAAGTGCGATAGTGGTGAGGCTTGTTAACACTTCTCACTGGAGTGAGTTAATCACGTCATTCAATACCTATCCTACTATCAGGATGACCGCTGAGTCGGCCCCGGTTTGGGTTGGAATGGAAGTACAAAAGCAATGGATAGAAATCGATGTCACCAGTGTTATTCGGTACGTTGATAACAATAATAAGTCTGAGGTTGTACTTGAGTTGGCGGATCTGACTGATGATTACAAAGATAATTATATTAGCTTTGCGACCCGGGAATTTGGTTATAAAGGGCCACATCTGATTGTTGAGTGATCTGTGTTGAAATAGGGTAGTACTTCTTTGGGGGTATTTCGTCAGCCATCAGATAGAGCAAATCTGCACACCGTTAGTGCGTTGCAAATTTGCGTATTTATCTAACGTTATGAAAAATAGCGTTATTGCTGTTGGTATATGGTTTGCTATATAGAAATCAATAATCTGTAACGTTAACGAGGTTCGTTAACTGCAATCGGCAAAGGCGCCTTGCTTCTTCATGGAGTAAGGCGCCTTTTTATTGGTCATAACAGCAGGGAAGTGAAAATGGCATTAAACAAAGTTCAGTCTACATGCCCGTATTGTGGTGTTGGATGTGGTGTTGTTGCGAATAAAGACTCTATCGTCGGTGATTTACAACACCCTGCGAATCAGGGCGCGTTGTGTGTAAAAGGTTCAGCCCTGAAAGAGAGCTTAGCGATGCCATCACGTCTTCTGTATCCAAAAATGCATGGAAATGAAGTTAGTTGGCAGGATGCCAGTGAAGCCATTGCCGAACGGATTTATCAGTCTATAAAGGAGCATGGCCCGGATTCGGTCGCAATGTATGTCTCAGGACAACTCCTTACTGAAGATTACTACGTCGCTAACAAACTAATGAAGGGCTTTGTGGGTAGCGCCAATATTGATACTAACTCGCGTCTTTGTATGTCTTCTGCAGTTGCCGCGCACGTTCGTGCTTTTGGTGAAGACGTCGTTCCTGTGAATTATAACGATATTATGCATAGCGACTTAATTGTTTTGATTGGTGCTAATACAGCATGGACGCACCCGGTATTATTCAGGCGTATTCAGCAGGCACGGGAAAGCAATCCAAATCTAAAAATGGTGGTGATTGACCCCAGATCCACCGTTACCGCTGAGCAGGCCGATTTGCATCTGGCGATAGAAAAAGACGGTGATGTATTGCTGTATAACGGGTTATTGCGCTTTCTGATTGATAATGAATCTGTGGATGCATGCTACATCGATGAGTCAACCGAAGGTTTCCCGTTGGTCTCTGAAGAACTAAAGTCTACAGCTTATGAAGTAGAAAACGTGGCACGGGAACTCAATCTATCACCGAGTCAGTTATTGCTTTTTTATCGCTGGTTTAGTGAAAAAACGAACGTCATGACACTGTTCTGTCAGGGAGTGAACCAGTCGGAGTCTGGTGTAGATAAGGGCAATGCCATTATTAATGCTCACCTTGCCAGCGGGAAAATCGGTAAGCAGGGATGTGGCCCATTTTCTCTCACCGGTCAGCCGAATGCTATGGGAGGCCGGGAAGTGGGAGGTTTAGCTAATCAACTTGCGGTACATCGTGGTTTTGATGCTGAGTCAGTGAGTCTAGTTCAGCACTATTGGCAGTCTCCCTCTATTGCTAGTCAACCGGGGCTGAAAGCTGTTGATTTGTTTGAGGCTGTTGAAGCAGGACAAATCAAAGTACTTTGGATTATTGCTACCAATCCGGTGGTGTCGTTGCCTAATAGTGACCAGATCCGGCGAGCGTTAGAGTGTTGTGATTTTGTTGTTGTCTCTGACATTACAGAACAAAGTGATGTTGCGGCCTATGCCGATCTGGTTTTACCGGCGGCAGGCTGGGGTGAAAAACAGGGAATGGTGACCAATTCAGAACGTCGCCTTTCACGCCAGCGTGCGTTTTTACCTATGCCAGGTGAAGCGAAACCAGACTGGCTGGCTATCTGTGAAGTTGGGCGTAAACTTTGTCTTAAATTGAACTGCAATTCGGGGTTTGAATTTGAAAATGAAGCGGCAATTTTCAGAGAGTTTGCTGGCCTGAGTTCGGTGAACACCGACTCAAATTACCTGTTCGACTTATCTCCATTTGCTTCGATAACCGATGAGCAATATACCAAGTTCCAACCAACCCAGTGGCCATTAAATACACCAGCGCCGTACCGTGATGGAGTGTTCTCTACGCCTACCGGTAAAGCTCAGTTTGTTTCGGTCAAGCCACCGTCAGTTGAGCGTAATGGTTGGTGGCTCAACACAGGCAGACAGCGTGATCAATGGCATACCATGACACGAACTGGCTACATTACCAATTTGGCGGCAGGAGAAGTTGAACCCACTGTCTATGTGAATAAGTTCAGTGCGGAAGCGATTGGATTGAAAGAGAATTATTGCGCGGCACTACGAAGCGTTGATGATGAGAGCGATTCATGCATTTTCGTGAAAGTTAAATTTGATCAGGGTTTGGCCAGAAAGCAGCTCTTTATGTCGATGCATTGGGCAGGCTGTTACAGTGGTCTTTCTCAGGCGAACCGGGTAGTGACCAGTACGGTTGACCCGATTTCAGGGCAGCCCGCCTTCAAGTCTTCCAATGTGCATGTCGCTCCTGTGGAAATGCAAAGCTATGGAATGTATGTGGGCGAGGAAAGATCATTACCGGCTTATGATTACCGCAGTTATCAGGTCGATGACAATGCTTCGGTTGTACGCTTTGCCAGTTTAATATCGTTAGACAAATCGATGTTTTTCATCCAGCCGGGCGAGAAGGTATTGCGCTGGGATTTGCCACAGGGATGGATGATGGTGATTGGTCGTCAAATTGCGACTCAGACTGAGATGACAGTAACGGGAATAGTACTGGTTTCTCCGCAACCCGTGGAGCCGGATTATAATGCGATTGTCGCGCTAATTGGTGGCCCTTTAAGTATTGGATCAGTGATTTCTCTCGCGGGAGATAAGGCTCAGAGTCAATTGATATGTAGTTGCTTTAGAGTGACTGACAAACAGATTGAAAAAGCGATAGAGCAGGATGGATGTGTGTCGTTGAATCAGCTACAAGCGAAACTTAAATGTGGTTCTAACTGTGGTTCATGCGTACCGGAAGTAAAAAGAATTTTGAATAATTATCAAGCGATTGCTGTGAGTAAGGCATAAGGATTTTGCTATGAAAACAAGAACAGGTATGGAAAGCTTTACCGCTCATGAACGTTATTATACCGAAACTCCCACAATGAATCGCCACAGAAGAGGGAGAGGTAAACAAGGATTCGTTGATCTCGTGGGGGCAGGGCCTAATGACCCTGAACTACTGACGGTGAAAGCGCTGAAAGCTATCCAAGCTGCCGACGTCGTGGTATATGACCGATTAGTTGGTCGCGAGATCCTGGATCTGGTTCATCCTGATGCTGAGATGGTGTATGTCGGTAAGCGTTGCGGTTTACCAAGCCTGAAGCAGGAAGAGACAAATCGCTTACTGGTAGAGTATGCGCAGCAGGGATTGCATGTCGTTCGGTTAAAAGGAGGGGACCCATTTATATTTGGTCGGGGTGGAGAAGAAGCGCTTGAACTGGTGAAACATCATATACCATATCAGGTTGTCCCGGGTATTACGGCAGCGATAGGTTGTGCTTCCAGCGCTTTAATTCCACTCACCCATCGGAAAGTCTCCCGTAGCGTAACATTAATTACAGGGCAAGTTGTCACTGGTGCTCTGCCTGCATGGGCGGGTTTGGTAGCGAGCGGGCAGACTTTGGTTTTTTATATGGGGTTGGAAAATGCGAATTTGATTCAACAGGGTTTAGTTGAACATGGTTTAGCCACAGATACGCCAGTTGCCGTGATCGGACAGGGATGCTCAGCCAATCAGACCGTTGTGACTCTTAAGCTTCAACAATTAACGCAAACAGCGAAAGATCTAAAAGGGTTAAGTCCGGCATTGATTATTATGGGAGATGTCGTCAAGCTTAGAAGACAGTTATTACAAACCGCACAAGCGACACGTATTCACGCGGAGTCTGCATACCTATGAGGTTGGCATGAGCATAATTAAAGAGTGTATCCGAACAGTTGGCAGAGGGGAGAGAGGAAGAAAGCCGCTTTCTTTTGATCAGGCTTTTCAGGTCATGGATGAGTATTTAAGTGGTAAGGTTGATGATGATCAGATGGCGATGCTGCTGATGCTTATACGGGTTCAGAATGAAACCAATGATGAAATTGCCGGCTTTGTAAAAGCGTTTCAATCGCGGGTTCCCAATCTCGGTGCGGATATTGACTGGCCATGTTATGCAGGGAAAAGACCCGCTGCGGGTAAACCGTGGCATTTGCTAGCAGTGAAAATTCTTGCTGATAACGGTTATAAAGTATTGCTTCACGGATACAACGATAAACCTGCAGAAAGAGAGCATGCAGAAGCTTACCTGGCGACTCTGGGAATTCCGTTAGCAACGGAAGCGGTTCATGCACAACTTCTGCTGCAAACCGGAAACATTGCTTACTTACCTCTTAATGCGTTTGCTCCGGAGGCAGAATTAATGATTAGCTGGAAAAACCGCTATGGATTAAGGACGCCGATCAATACCGTAGTCCGGGCATTGAATCCGGGTGGTGGTGCTATTGGTATTCGTGGCAGTTTTCACCCAGGATTTCAGCAATTACATGCCGAAGTAGAACATGCCATCGGTAATAGCTCTCACGCCGTTATCTCATTTAAAGGCGTATCCGGTGAATCGGAATATAATCCAAAAGTTAGTCAGACGGTTTGGTTAAGCCAACCATCTGGCGTTGACTCGTTTTATTGGCCTGAGCAATATATTTCCGGGATAGAAGTACCGTCTCACTGTCCGATAAATACGCCCGAGGAAGAGTTAGTTATGGCCGCTAATACCATCGTATCGACAATGGCAGCAGTGTTGTTTGCTCAGAGTCGCGACAGAGACAACGCTTATGAAACGGCTTATTCCTATTGGAAAGCATACGTCAGCAACTTGTCCTGAGAATAATAGAAATAGCGACTCGAGCCTCTCTACCACCAAAGTGGTGTTTTATCTTTGGTGGCTTTCTTAACATTTTGATTTTTATAAGTTAATTTATTTTATTTTCTGTTGGTACATTCTTTGCTCAATTGACCTTAGGTTCTATGAAAACAGGGAATAATAATGGCTCTCTCAACAGCAAATCAACCCGTTATTGTTTGTAGTGATTGTGTCAGTGACCAAGCGGATATCAGCGCAAAACTGGCTATGCATTACGATGATATTTTTGCGTGTCAGTTGGTTCAGTTAGAACCAATGATTGAGCGTGATACCAGCTCAATAGTGGTGGTTTCCTGGCATCAGCCGACAGCTGAACTTCGTCTTATCGTTGAGCTGTGTAAAGATAAGCAAGTGCCGCTGGTCGTGATTATCAAACAGTTAAATTCTATTGATATCAATAGGCTACCAGAAAGTAATGATTTCGTTATTCTGCCATTTGATTCCGCTTTTGATCTTAAGCCCTGGATTGACCATTCGATTCAGGTGCGTGAAAAAAGCATTGCAATGCAACACCAAATGCAGCAGTTGATTTCTAAACTGGAAGAGAGAAAGTGGATAGAAAAAGCCAAAGGTCTGTTAATGAAAATGCATCAACTGGATGAAGATAATGCTTACCGTGTTTTAAGAACATCAGCGATGCAATCGAGTTTGTCACTTGGTCAGGTCGCAAGAAACATTATTCATACGGTCGACAGTATTAACATCAAGTAACTCTTTGGGGTTAGGTTAAGATTGTATATTTGGTGCAGCTTGCACACAGAAATACAAAATAAATGAGATAAATAGCAGTGTATGGTTTTAAATTATTGAAAAATAAGTGTTATATAATGTGGCATACAAATTGGATTGCTTTATATAGCTAAAAATTGAAGGTTTACTTTCGGACATCATCAACGGCGGTGATTGAAGAATTAGCAAAGGCGCTACTGCTCTTACGGGCAGTAGCGCCTTTTTTGTTTTTAAGATTCGTTATAAGGAAAGGGAGTATTGCGATGCAATATATCAAGCCATGGATTCGCACTTTAGTGTTTGGCGCTTCACTTGCTACAGCCAGTAGCTATGCACAAGTTGGAGAGCCCGAAATTGAAGACCTGAAATTTGGCTTTATTAAGCTGACAGATATGGCCCCATTGGCTGTCGCTTATGAACAGCATTTTTTCGAGGATGAAGGTTTGTATGTCACCCTCGAAGCGCAGGCTAACTGGAAAGTTCTGTTAGACCGCGTTATCGACGGTCAGTTGGATGGCGCACACATGCTTGCAGGTCAGCCACTTGGCGCAACCATTGGGATTGGTACTCAGGCTGAGGTTGTGACGGCTTTTAGTATGGATCTGAATGGTAACGCGATCACTGTTTCTAATAACACCTGGGAACAGATGAAGCCACACCTTGAAACCCGAAGTGATGGCAAAATCGCACATCCGATTAAGGCGGATGCCCTAAAACCTGTGGTATCTAAATATCGTGATGAAGGTAAACCTTTCAATATGGGAATGGTCTTTCCCGTCTCAACGCATAACTATGAATTGCGTTACTGGTTAGCTGCGGGTGGTATTAACCCCGGATATTATGCACCCGAAACCGGCGATAATAGCGGCCAGTTAAAAGCAGATGTTTTACTCAGTGTGACGCCACCACCTCAGATGCCATCGACCATGGAAGCCGGAACCATTGAAGGGTATTGCGTCGGTGAACCGTGGAATCAGCAGGCAGTGTTTAAAGGCATTGGTGTTCCGGTGGTAACGGATTATGAGATCTGGAAAAACAACCCAGAGAAAGTGTTTGGTGTATCAAAACAGTGGGCTGAAAAATACCCCAATACTCACATACGTGTAGTAAGAGCCTTGATTCGGGCCGCTTACTGGTTGGACGAAAATAATAACGCGAACCGACAGGAAGCGGTCAATATCTTAGCTCGAAGTGAGTATGTAGGTGCAGACGCAGAAGTCATCGCAAACTCAATGACAGGAACCTTTGAATATGAAAAAGGTGACAAGCGTGAGATTCCTGATTTTAACGTGTTCTTTCGCCATAACGCGACCTATCCCTACTACAGTGACGCCATTTGGTACCTCACTCAGATGCGTCGCTGGGGGCAAATCCCACAACAAAAACCAGATGACTGGTATATGAAAATCGCCAAAGAGGTTTATCGTCCGGACATCTACCAGCAAGCAGCGATTTCATTAATTGAAGACGGTACCTTTTCAGCCAGCGATTTTCCTGACTTCGATACCATGGACGGTTTTCGTGAGCCGCAAAAACACTTTATCGACAATGTGGTTTATGACGGTCAGCAACCAAATGCCTATCTGGAAAAGTTCTCAATTGGCCTGAAAGGCAAAGATAAAGTTTAACTCATCAGCCGGAAGGCAGGTGTCTCCCGGCTGATAACCACACGGAAGTAAACAGAGATAGCCAAGGAGTTTGCTATGTCGAGCAATGTAATTTCACTGATTCCGAGCCGAACCCAGGTGGTCAGCCGCAGCAAACTGTTACTGTGGCCAATGATCGGAATCTGCTTTTTTCTTATGTTCTGGCACCTTGCTGCAAAGCAGGTTGAAACCTCTTTAGGAACCCTGCCGGGGCCTGTTCAAACCTATACGCAGTTTTCTAATCTGGTTGATGAACATGTGAGACAGAGAGAAAAGGCGCAGGCGTTTATTGAAAGGCAGGAAAAGCGCAATGAGGCTAAGCTGGCGAAAGACCCTAACGCAGAGGTGAAGATTCGCCCTTATACCGGTAAACCTACGTTTTTTGATCAAATTGGTACCAGTCTGATTACGGTTGCAGCAGGTTTTATACTAGCATCGGTCATTGCTATTCCGTCAGGTATTGTTCTCGGGCTCAATCAGGGAATGTATCAGGCATTTAATCCAATTATACAACTGCTTAAGCCGGTTTCTCCACTGGCATGGTTGCCTATCGTCACCATGGTTGTAAGTGCAACCTACGTGAGTGATGATCCTATGGTCGCTAAGTCGTTTGTTAACTCTTTATTCACAGTGGCGTTGTGTAGCGTGTGGCCAACACTGATTAACACGGCAGTTGGCGTTACCAGCGTGGATAAAGACCTGCTTAACGTGAGCAAAGTGCTGCGTCTTTCCTGGTGGACCCATATTCGCACTATCGTCTTACCTTCTGCTATTCCGATGATATTTACCGGATTGCGTTTGTCGCTCGGTATCGCCTGGATGGTATTGATTGCCGCTGAAATGCTGGCACAAAACCCGGGGCTGGGAAAATTTGTCTGGGATGAATTTCAAAATGGCAGTTCTGCGTCTCTGGGCAGAATCATGGTGGCGGTGTTTGTTATTGGCTTCATTGGCTTGCTGCTCGACCGGGGTATGCTTTATCTGCAAAAACGCCTTTCATGGAACAAACAACAAGAACTTCGCTAAAGGAGAAAATCATGTCTAAAACATTTCTCGATCTTGCTCAACTCGGCATGCGTTTTCCAACGCCTCAAGGTGAGTTCGTTGCGTTAAAAAATGTCAATTTGAATATTCAAAAAGGAGAGTTCATCTCACTTATCGGTCACTCTGGTTGTGGTAAATCCACCGTATTAAATCTGGTTGCGGGTCTGCATAATCCGACAGACGGTGGTGTCATTCTGGATGGCCGTGAAGTCGATGGACCGGGGCCAGAGCGGGCGGTGGTGTTTCAAAATCATTCACTGTTACCTTGGCTAACGGTTTATCAGAACGTTGAGCTGGCGGTAAAACAAATTGCTAAAGGACAGTCGAAAGGTTGGGTTAAACAGCAGGTTGAGCATTATTTAAACCTGATTCAGATGTCGCATGCTGCGGATAAGAAACCGGATGAAATTTCAGGGGGGATGAAGCAGCGAGTAGGAATTGCACGCGCTTTGGCCTTGCAACCTAAGGTACTGTTGATGGATGAACCTTTCGGCGCTCTTGATGCATTAACCCGGGCGCACCTGCAAGACGCACTAATGGATATTCAGGCGGAACTGAACAACACCATTATTATGATCACCCACGATGTCGATGAAGCTGTGTTGTTGTCAGACAAAATTGTCATGATGACTAACGGCCCGGCAGCTACGATCGGTGAAGTTCTGGAGATTGATTTGCCACGCCCTCGTCAACGGGTGGCGCTAGCAGACAATCTGGCGTATCAGAAATACCGTCAGTCGGTGCTGCGCTTTTTATATGAGAAGCAAACAAAAACAGAGGCAGCTAAGTCGGTTGCTGCTCCCATGGCGAAAACCGCGTAAGGAACACTCTCATGATGGAACATATCGTTATTGTCGGCAATGGAATGGTGGGGCATCACCTGGTCGCAAAATTGGTTGAGCAGCAGGCTCATTTAGAAAAACGCATTACGGTAATTGGTGAAGAACGTTTTATTGCTTATGACCGGGTACAACTGTCTTCGCTCTTTTCTGGTAAATCTCATCAGGATCTGATGTTAAGTAGCGAAGAATGGTATCAGCAACATGGTATCAACCTGATTTTGGGCAGTGAAGTGACAGCAATAAACCGAAGTCAGAAAAGCATCCTTCTTGATGGTGACGACGTTTTGGGTTACGACACCCTGGTTTTGGCGACTGGGTCTTATCCGTTTGTTCCGCCAGTTCCGGGCCATGAACGGGAAGGTATTTTTGTCTATCGAACTCTGGACGATCTTTCTGCTATTCGTCATGCCAGTGATAAAGCGAAAACGGGTGCTGTTATTGGTGGTGGCTTACTCGGTCTTGAAGCCGCCAATGCCCTGCGTTTACTCGGTGTTGAAACACATGTGATTGAGTTTGCGCCACGTTTAATGCCGGTGCAGTTGGATGACGGAGCGGGGGCCACGCTTAAACAGAAAGTGGAACAACTGGGATTAACCGTTCACACATCGACCGCAACAGAAAAAATCATTGACGGAGAAACGGCTAAGCATCGTATGGTGTTTAAAGACGCGGATCCTCTTGAAGTCGATGTCATCGTATTTTCAGCCGGTATTCGTCCACAAGACACATTGGCGCGCCAATCGGGATTAGAAATTGGTGAACGGGGCGGTATTGTGATTAACGATAGCTGTCAAACCAGTGATCCTAATATTTACGCGATTGGTGAGTGTGCACTCTGGCAACAGCGCATTTTTGGTCTGGTTGCACCGGGGTACGCGATGGCTCGTGTTGTTGCCGGACAAATTATGGGGCTAGGGGGGGATTTTACCGGCGCGGATATGAGCACCAAATTGAAATTACTGGGGGTGGATGTTGCATCAATCGGAGATGCACAGATGCAAACTGAAGGGGCACAAGAGCTGGTTCTTCAGGACTCATGTGATGGCAGCTACAAGAAGCTGGTGGTTGACCAGAGCGGTACGCAGTTATTAGGTGCAATCTTAGTTGGTGACAACTCGGATTATGATGCTTTGCTACAAGCCTATTTAAACAAAACCGTTTTACCGCAACACCCTGCTTATCTGCTGTTTGATACTTCAGCTTTAAGTGGCGAGGTATCCGACGATGCGATGATTTGTTCTTGTCATAACGTAACGAAAGGTGCTTTGGTTGACGCCATTCATGCCGGCGCTGTTGAGTTGAATGAACTGAAAACTGTAACCAAAGCTGGCACTGGCTGTGGTGGCTGTTCAGGCATGGTGAAGTCAGTTTTGGATGCGGAACTGGTTGCCATGGGAATGGAAGTGAATAATCACGTTTGTGAACATTTCCAATACTCAAGGCAGGAGTTATTCCATCTGTGTCAGGTGGAACAGATTAAAGATTTCGACAGCCTGCTGGCAAAACACGGTCATGGTTTAGGGTGTGATTTGTGTAAGCCTACCGCCGCTTCCATTTTTGCTTCTTTATGGAATGAACACATCATGGAGCCTCAATTGAGTCGTCTTCAGGATACCAATGATGCCTTTATGGCCAACATGCAGAAAGACGGTTCTTATTCGATTGTTCCTCGTATTCCAGGTGGAGAAATCACTCCGGATAAGCTGATTGTCCTGGGCGAAGTCGCGAAGAAATATGACCTTTACACCAAGTTAACCGGTGGTCAGCGGGTGGACTTGTTTGGGGCGCAGATGGAGCAACTTCCAGAAATCTGGCGTGAATTGATTAATGCGGGGTTTGAAACCGGGCACGCTTACGGTAAATCACTGCGTACAGTGAAGTCCTGTGTGGGTTCAACCTGGTGCCGTTATGGCGTTGACGATTCTGTTGGCTTAGCGATTGAACTGGAAAATCGCTACAAAGGTTTGCGTTCGCCACATAAATTAAAATTCGCTGTATCAGGTTGCACCCGTGAATGTGCGGAAGCTCAGAGTAAGGACATTGGCGTCATTGCCACAGAAAATGGCTGGAACCTTTACGTTTGTGGTAACGGTGGGATGCGTCCTCGTCATGCAGACTTGTTGGCATCTGACCTGTCTAAACAAGAGTTAGTGGCTCTGATTGACCGGGTATTAATGTTCTACGTCCGCACTGCGGATAAGCTGCAGCGAACTTCCGTCTGGCTCGAGAACTTAGAGGGCGGGTTGGACTATCTGAAACAGGTGGTGATTGATGATTCTTTAGATTTGTGTGAGCAGTTAGAACAACAAATGTCGCATGTGATTGACTCATATCAGTGTGAGTGGAAGAGCACGATTGAATCGGAAGATAAGATGCGAAGATTCCGTCCGTTTATTAACCATCTGGATGGGAGTATGGCACTGCCATATAAACGTGTGCGTGAACAACGTATTCCAGTGATACAGGAGCTGTAATTATGATGGAACGTATTTGTAAATTTGAAGACTTAATGCCGCTGCAAGGGTGCGGTGCAATCATTGGTGATGAACAAGTCGCACTGTTTTTAGTGCCTGATACCAAGCAAAAAGTGTTTGCGGTGCAGAATTGGGACCCAATTGGTCAGGCAAACGTCATCAGCCGTGGCATCGTGGGAGATGTCAAAGGGGAAGTATGTGTTGCGTCTCCCCTATACAAACAACATTTTAATCTTGAGACGGGGCGGTGTGTTGAAAACTCAGAAGTTTGGTTAAAAACCTGGTCTGTGTGTATCAAAGACGGCGATGTATATATCGCAAGCGAAAATGCTGCTGCGGCATAATAGAGTTTAAAAAGCCCCTCATGAGAACTGTATCTTAGTCACAGCTTGCATATGGGGTATTGTGCTTAGTCCTCCCCCTTAAGCGAAGAAGCTAAAGGGATAAGCTTCACTCATTTCAAGGGGGAGTTAGAGGGGGTTGATCTTAATAAGTTCCGGAGAATCAACCCCTTCCGGCCTCCCCTTGGAAAGGGGAGGAGTAAAAACTTGTGACTAAGAGACAGCCCATGAGAGGGGCTAGATTATTAGATTTCAGCGTTCTTGTTACTCTTAAACTTCTCGCGCAGAGATTGCATCATAACGAAAAACACCGGGGTCAGCAGGGTTCCGACAAATGTGGATAGAATCATACCGCCAAACACGGCAAAGCCCAGTGAATGACGTGATGCTGCGCCGGCCCCAGAGGCGATAACCAGAGGGAAAACACCCCAGATAAAGGCGAATGCTGTCATCTGTACCGCCCGGAAACGGATACGAGCAGCTTCCATCGCAGCTTCAATGATTGATAATCCTTTTTGTTCACGCAGTACTTTGGCGAATTCAACGATTAATATGGCGACTTTGGCCGACATACCAATCAGTATGACCACACCAATTTGTACATAGAGGTCAAATGCCTGACCGGCCATGATGAGCGTGGCAACCGCACCTAATACGGCTATTGGTACTGCCATCATTACCGCTGCCGGAATTGTCCAGCTTTCGTATTGTGCTACCAGGAACAGATAGGTGAATATCAATGACAGCGCGAATGCAATCGGAGCCATATTACCCGCTTTCATTTCCTGATAAGTCATTCCAGACCATTCATACGAGTAGCCACTTGGCAGTTCTTCGGCTGCGAGCTTCTCTATCGCTTTTACCACGTCGCCTGAACTATAACCGGCGGCAGGTGCACCATTGACAGTCGCGGCACTGAACATGTTGTAGTTTGACAGGGTATCCGGACCGAAGATCGGTTTAATTTTTATCAGTGTGCCTAATGGTACCATTTCGCCCGTTTTACTGCGGACATAAAGACGGTTGATATCGTCTATATTGTCACGATACTGCTTCTCAGCCTGTACTTTCACCTGGTAGGAGCGACCAAACTTATTAAAGTCTGAAATATAGGCACCGCCGAGCTGAGATTGCAGGGTAGAGAACACTTCGTTAAGCGGAACACCCAACGAAATCGCTTTATCCCGGTCAATATCAATAAAGCGTTGTGGAATGTTAGCGCGGAAAATTGAAAACGCCCGTGCAACTTCCGGCAACTGGTTGATCTTTGAAACAAAATCTGCAGTTGTAGTGGCGAGTTCCTGTGGAGAACGACCTAAGTTGTCCTGTAGAACTAAGTTAAAACCATCAACCGCCCCCATGCCTTTAATCGCAGGTGTGGCGAACACGAACGAAGCGGCATCAGGGTTGCCATTAAGCATTTGCCCCACTTTTTGCATCAAAGCTTGTTGATGTAGCGATGGGTCTTTACGCTCACTCCAGTTATCCAGCTTGATGATCAGCATACCTGAGTTAGGAATCGCGGCCATGTTAATAACCGAGAAACCAGCAACAGAAACAACGTTTTCAATGCCGTCTAATTGCTTTAACTCATCAACGTATTTTTCCATTAATGGCGCTGTACGTTGCAGGGCAGCTGCATCAGGCAGACGCATTTCTACCATAAAGACACCTTTGTCCTCGTTAGGCACAAAAGCGGATGGAATCTGCATAAAACTCAATGCTAAGGTCGCAAGCAGCGCGCCGTAAATAACAATACTCAGCAGGGTTCGTTGACCTAGAAAACCAACCAATCCTCGGTACTTCGTCGTAATGGCTTCAAAACCACGGTTAAAAGCACGCAGAGGCGCAATAGGCGTAGAGTGTTCTGATTTTAACATCAATGCGCACAGAGCCGGGGTCAGTGTTAACGCGTTAACTGCAGAAATCAGTACCGATACACAGATAGTAACCGCAAATTGATTGAACATTTTACCTGATATGCCCGGCAGCAATGCAACCGGAACAAATACCGCAAGAAGAATCAATGTGGTAGCAAGTACCGGTCCGGTCACTTCTTTCATTGCCTGAATGGTCGCTGGTATCGGCGATAAATGCTCTTCATGCATGACTCGCTCAACGTTTTCGACCACGATAATGGCGTCATCGACCACAATACCAATCGCGAGGATCAAGCCAAACAGGGAGATGGTATTGATCGTCATACCAATTACACCCATGATCGCGAAGGTTGCAATTATAGATACAGGAATCGCTAGAGTCGGGATGATGGTCGCACGCCAGTTTTGCAAAAACACATAGACCACCAGAGTTACGAGTAGCACCGCAATGACCAAGGTTTCATACACTTCATCAATCGATGTTTCTACATATTCGGTTGAGTCATAGGCCATGTCATAAACCAAATCGTCAGGGAACGAATGTTCGTACTGTTCCATCGCTTTCTTTACACGTTCCATTACTTTTAGCGCATTCGCTGTTGGTAATTGATAAAGTGCAAGTACCGCAGCAGGTTCGTTGTTCATTCGCCCGTCAGCTTCATAACCTTGGGCACCAACTTCAACTCGGGCAACATCTTTTAAACGAATCAGTGAACCATTGGAACTGGCTTTGATGATGATATTTTCGAATTCTTCAGCAGTTTGTAAACGTCCTTTCACCTGTAGAACGTATTGGTGCTGCTGTTCGTCCGGAGCTGGCATACCACCAATTTTACCCGCTGCCACCTGGACGTTCTGTGTTTTGATGGCACCAATAACGTCAGAGGCTGCCAGTTTCAAGGCTGCCAGCTTATTCGGCTGTAACCAGATACGCATTGAATAGTCTTTTTTACCCAACAGGGTTATATCACTCATCCCTTCAATACGTTTTAGACGCTCTACAATATTAAGATCTGCGTAGTTAGAGAGATAAATACTGTCATGGGTTTGCTTTGGTGAACGTAACGTAATGACCCCCAGCATATCGGATGATTTCTTACGTACAGTCACGCCAATCTGATTCACTTCCTGAGGCAATGAAGAAGATGCTTGTGAGACGAGGTTATTGACCCTGACCTGCGCCATATCGCCGTCTGCGCCGACTCGGAAATAGACTCTGAGTGTGTACGAACCATCGTTACCAATAACGGAAGACATATAAATCATGTCTTCTACACCATTCACTTTGGCTTCCAAAGGTTGAGCGACGGTTTTTTTTACCACATCAGCACTGGCACCTGGGTACATAGTACTGACGGTAATCACGGTCGGTGAAATTTGTGGGTATTCAGAAATAGGCAGCACTTTTAGTGCAATCAGACCCATAAGTGTCATTGCCAGCGATATAACCAGTGCAAACTTTGGTCTGTAGATAAAAAATTTACTTAGCATAGTGGAGCCTGACTCGCTTAATTTGCTTTACCAGTGACATCGTTGGTTTTGACTTTCATCCCAACCCGAACTTTTTGTAAGCCTTTGACGATGACTTTTTCGTTCTCATTTAAACCATTAAGGACTGCTTTTTTGACACCGTATGTTTGCCCTAACTCTACTTCTCGACGGTCAACAACGTTTTTGTCGTTTACCACCATGACATAGTCGCCGGACTGGTCTTGCTGTATGGATGCCGATGGTACGAGTAAGCCATCAATCGTTTTGCCTTTAAGCTTGATGGTTAAATTGCCGTATTCACCTGGAATCAATGAGTAGTTCTGGTTAGAAAATTTCGCTTCAGCCTGAATCGTTCCGCTATCCAGATCGATTTTGTTCCCCATAGCGTATATTTCGCCATTGGTCGGGTATTCAGTACCATCGGATAGTGTCAGGGCGAGATCAACATTAAGCTTGCCATTGTCTGATTTCACCGCATCGACAACGTTGCGTATACGTCGATAAAGTTTTTCATCAATATTGAATCGAAAGTGTATGGGATCGATTTGTGTGAGAGAGACAAGTGGTTTTAATTGTAATGTGGTGATGCGGTCACCAACATGATAGTTGCTATAGCCAACACGCCCGGAGAAAGGGGCTCTGATGGTTGAAAATTCAAGGTCAAGTTTTGCCGAAAGTAGTGAGGCTTCTGCGGCTTTAACCGATGCATTCGCGGTTGCTTGTTTGGCCATCGCATCATCATATTTTTGTTCACTGATGCTTTTGTCTTTAATCAGCTTTTGTGCCCGGCTAGCATCACGATTCGCTAGTGAAAGTTCAGCCTGTGCTTTTTGTAGTGATGCTTTGGCAAATTCCAGAGAAGCTTTGTAGGGACGGGGATCAATCTGGAACAGTATCTGGCCTTTTTCGACCATATCACCGTCTTTGAAATGCATCTCAATGAGCTCACCGCCAACTCTTGGCATAATATCGATGTCATTTTCTGCAACAGTTCTACCGATGAATGAATGGTAAGGGGTTATTTGTGAGGCTTGCATCGTAACAGTCTCCACCGTAGGGGGAGAAGGCTGTTGTTTTGGTGCCGGATCTTTACAGCCCCATAAAAACAGAGATGTGATGGCCGTAAGAGTGAGGGCGCACTTGTTGTTTAATCTCATTGTTGAACCTATATATTGTCGTGTTGAATCCCTAACACAGAGTTTTCTCGCATTGGCTAGTATTTTTGCGTGAATAGATAACGAAATTAATTTTGTGGGTTAGCAACTGCTTAACAATGTTTTTCGTGCTAACTGACTGTTTTTATTTTGTTTGTCTCAACCTGTAACAAAAAGTAACAGGTTGATTGGCGTGATAATAAAGGAAAAAAACGAAAGGGAATGTCAGATAAGGATTACTTTTATTGGCGGGTTCGGAAATGCATTCTTGCCTGAATGGAAAGTGAGTTAGTTGGCTATGAAACAGTTTCGGTCCGCTAGCACTGATTCAATAGCAGAAATCAGCTTAAGTAACTGTTCAGGCTGACAAATGTAGGGTGGCATGATGTAAATTAAGCGGCCAAAAGGTCGGATCCAAACCCCCATTTTGACAAATTGTTTCTGAATGATTTCCATATTGACTGGTTGGTAGGTTTCGATGACGCCTATCGCGCCCAAATAACGAACTTCTTTCACCTGAGGCAGTGAGTCAAGCTTTACCAATTTTTCGGCAAGCAACGATTCAATCAGTTGAACTTGTTGTTGCCATTCGCCACTGGCAATAATATCTAAACTGGCTGCAGCAACCGAGCAGGCTAACGGGTTACCCATAAACGTAGGCCCGTGCATAAAGCAGCCCGCTTCGCCACCGCAAACCGTATCAGCGACTTTTTTCGTGGTTAACGTTGCAGATAGCGTCATATAGCCACCAGTTAGTGCTTTTCCGACACATAAAATATCGGGTTCAACGTTCGCGTGTTCACACGCAAATAGCTTTCCGGTCCGGCCAAATCCAGTTGCGATTTCATCCAGAATGAGCAAAAGGCCGTACTCATCGCACAGTTGTCTTACTTGGCGTAAGAATTCAGGATGATATATCCGCATGCCTCCAGCGCCCTGAACAATGGGCTCCAGTATTACCGCGGCAATTTGCTGGTGGTTTTGAATCAGTTTACGACGAAAGTCTTCAATATCTGACGAGTCCCATGGATGCCAGAAATAGCCTTGTGGAGAGTCAGCAAAGATGTGCTCAGGCAAAAAGCCTTTGTAGAGACTGTGCATAGAGTTATCGGGGTCTGTGACGGACATAGCGGCAAAGGTATCACCATGATAGCCGTGACGTAGAGTCAAAAACTTCGCGCGATGTTCTCCTTTTGCGTGCCAATACTGCAAGGCCATTTTCAGGCTGACTTCAACTGCGACCGATCCAGAATCGGCAAGAAATACCTGATGTAGATTGTCTGGTGCGAGTGCTAGTAGTTTTTTACATGCATTAATAGCGGGTTGATGTGTGATGCCACCAAACATCACATGGGCTATGGTATCGATTTGCTGATGAGCTGCTTGGTTCAATAGCGGGTGGTTGTAACCGTGAATAGCAGACCACCATGACGACATGCCATCAATGATTGCTGTTCCTTGTTCCAGATAAAGGTAAACACCTTCAGCGTGAGTCACCGGATAACAGGTCAGAGGTGAGAGGGTTGAAGTGTACGGATGCCAGATATGCTGGCGGTCAAAGGCTAGATCCATGGAGTTAATTCTTACTATTGTTGGTTAAACTGTGTTCTATTGTAAACTTATCGTTTTTAATATTGTTGACAGTTTAACGTGTGTGGTTAGACTAACCAAGCATAAATACCTAGAAATGTTCGGTTTTTAGTGGGTGAGCGGACCGGCGTTAACTAAAATTAATAAGGATTACACGTGGAAATTCGTCATAACTGGACTGTCCCGGAAGTTAAGTTATTGCTTGAAAAACCTTTTATGGATTTGTTATTTGAAGCTCAGTTGGTACATCGACAGTATCAGGTCCACAACCATGTTCAGGTGAGTACGTTGCTTTCGATCAAAACTGGCGCTTGCCCTGAAGATTGCAAGTACTGTCCGCAGAGTGCGCATTACCGCACAGATGTTGAAAAAGAGCGTCTGATGGAAGTTGAGCAGGTACTGGATGCAGCACAAAAGGCGAAGGATTCAGGGTCGACACGTTTTTGTATGGGGGCGGCATGGAAAAACCCTAAGAGTCGCGATATGCCATACCTGAAAGAAATGATTTCTGGTGTCAAAGACATGGGGTTGGAGACTTGTATGACTCTGGGAATGCTTAATGCTGAACAAGCGGCAGAGTTGGCTGATGCAGGACTGGATTATTACAACCACAATCTTGATACGTCACCAGAGTATTACGGCAACATTATTACCACTCGGACTTATCAGGACCGACTGGATACTCTTTCTCATGTGCGTAATGCCGGGATGAAAATATGCTCTGGCGGCATTATAGGTCTGGGAGAGAGTTCCAATGACCGAGCCAGTTTGCTAATTGAGTTGGCGAATTTGCCCGTACATCCGGAAAGTGTGCCAATTAATATGTTGGTTAAAGTGAAGGGTACTCCACTGGAGGAGGCAGAAGATGTCGAACCGTTTGACTTCATACGTTTAATTGCGGTTGCCCGTATTATGATGCCCGAGTCAGCTGTGCGTCTGTCTGCCGGGCGAGAAAAAATGAATGAGCAAATGCAGGCGCTGTGTTTTATGGCGGGTGCCAATTCGATTTTTTATGGATGTAAGCTGTTAACTACACCGAACCCTGCAGAAGACAGTGACATGTTGTTGTTTAAAAAGCTTGGTATTAATAGTCAGCAGGTTGCACAAAAACCGGATGAAATTGCGGAAAGCGAACTGTTAGACCGTGTTGTTGAGAGAGTTGCAGCGCGACCGGGCGCCGAAGATCTGTTCTATGATGCCAGCGTTTAAGCACCGAATTAATACAGCGT
>Ga0075011_10000011_pt1 | contig 128316 bp, 115 predicted proteins | sample TARM_MetaG_T_14_FD_72354 | JGI IMG/M metagenome (GOLD analysis project Ga0075011, IMG submission 72354) | Freshwater microbial communities from Pennsylvania, USA, analyzing microbe dynamics in response to fracking - TARM_MetaG_T_14 | ecosystem: Environmental > Aquatic > Freshwater > River...
ATCTTTTGCCCATAATAATGCCTGAAGTCTATTTTTAGCATTTATCTTTTTAAATACATTATGTAAATGTGTTTTTACTGTATTTTCACTTACAAACAACTCATCTGCAATTTGCATATTAGATGCACCACAGCCAAGTAGCTTAATTATTTGCTGCTCTCTTTTCGTTAATTTAGCATAAGCTTGAGAGGTAATAGATGAATTACCTGCACGATAATGCTGTATATATTCCTGAGCCAATTTTCGATTAAACCACATTTCATCATCAAGCACTTTTTCCATGCCCTTAACTAAAGATTCAAGCTGATCATTGGTATAAAATACACCCACAAGATTCTGCCATTTAAAGAGCATTTTAGGTTCAATATCTAGCGGGCAATTAATAAGCACTTCTTTTGCATCAGGGCAGGATAAGCGTTTAAATGCTGAGTAATCAGCAAAATTATTTTCATCAACGCGAGAATAGTCGATGATAACCAATTGAATTTTATAGGATGATAGACTGTTATCATTCATCCACGTATCGCAAAGCGGAGAGATATCAATACTAATCGGCAACTTTGACTCTAGCGAATCTTTAAGTAAGCGAGACTGCATACAAACATCAGAAAGCAATCGAACGTTAATTTTTTTTTCTTCACTCATTTTAAACTCCTAGATCATACCGCTCACTTGATAAAACTAACGTTAAGCGACTATAAGTCAATATCTCAAAATAACCCGCTCTCATTTTAATAAAAAACCTAATGAATAAATCCATTTAATTCATGAAGTTATTGTGCATTCTTATTTATGAGAACAAATGACTGTTTTATTTATATACCTTACTACTTGAAGTAGTTTTGGTGTAGTAGGCCATTCTATAAAAGGTAATGGAATAAAAAAGATAAAGAATCGAGTGTCATTCCTAACGAATGAAAAGCACCACGCACTTCTGGTTTTGAGAAAAAGCGTGGCACTCACTGCTCATTGGCTATTACTTTAAAAATCAACGTCGATGAGAAAATCACCCTATTGAGGCTAGGTCCGATATAGAACTTTTACAACATGCCAACCAAACTTGGTTTTCACCAAATGGGGTGTCAGTACCTCTCCAGTGAAACAGATTTTATCAAATTGAGGTACCATCTGCCCCTGACGAAACTCACCCAGATCGCCCCCTTTTTTACCCGAAGGGCAGGTAGAATATTTTCTGGCTAATGTTTGAAATTTCGCTCCTTTTTTTAACTGAGCGATAATATCTTCAGCTTGTTCTTTATGCTTCACTAAAATGTGAAGAGCCGCTGCCGTTCTTGCCATCATTTTTCTCAATAAATTTGCTACTGCAAATAGTGTAACGGATGCTTTTCAAGAGTCCAACCCCAATGTAAGAGTGCAAAAGATCAATAAACATACGGTTATACTGTTTATTTGCATTTAACGCATTGCCGTCAGTAAGAGATCGTTTAGTATTAAGCATAAGAAACAACGTTGAGTAAGGTGTTATGGCTAAAACCCCCAGTAAGGCAAACCAATCCCAAGGCATGTTGATGTTCACATTGAACACTCAGAAACAGCTTTTTGCTATCGGGACTCTGAAAGTACGAGAGATTGTCCCTTACATGCCAATGACACAAATCCCATATTCTCATCACCATGTGATCGGAACGGTGACTATCCGTAACTTGACGGTACCTGTCATTGATATGGCTGCCGCCATTGGCTTTAGAGCAATTCAACCTAGCGAATATAAACAATGCTACTTAATCGTGACGGACTGCCTGCGAACTGTAGTTGCGTTTATGGTACGTAGCATTGAGAAAATCATCGAGTGTGACTGGCGAACAATCGAGTCTTCACCTGCAGTGGCGGGAAAAGACGTTTTTGTCACTGGTATAACCCGCTATCAAAAACAGATTGTGCAGTTACTTGACGTCGAATTATTACTTTCAAAAATTTATCCACAGTATGAATCAACTAAGATCCCGATGCTGACTGATATTGAACGTGAACGATTAAAAGCATTGCGTATTTTACTGGTGGATGATTCATCTATTGCACGTAAACAATTGTCAGATGCCTTAGACAGTATCAACATCCCTTACCAAATCTGTAAAAATGGGCTTGATGCCATTGAGCTGATGCGTCAAGACGCTCAACATCAACGTGCGATCGATTTGCTGGTCAGTGATATTGAAATGCCGGGCCTCGATGGATATGAACTGGCCTTTGAGGTTCAAAATGATCCAATGCTGAGCCATGCTTATTGTATTCTTCACACCTCGCTTTCCAGTGAGATCTGTTTGGATAGAGCTCACCAAGTCGGAGCCCACGAAGCTTTGGAAAAATTTAACGCAACAGAATTAATAGAAGCGATGCTGCGTGGCGCAAAAAAACTGGAACAACGTAAGGATACCGCTTAATCAAGTTTTGCTTGCACAAACAGAGCCTGAAGCGCTTCTCTATCTGATTTTTTCAGTTTACTCACTACAAGCTGATAAGAGCGTTCACATAATTCCTCTAACATCATCTGGTCAACATCTCCGTTTAACTTAACGGAGATCCAGTGTCTTTTATTCATATGATAACCAGGACGAATAGCGGAAAAGGCACTGGTCAGAACTTCACCATCTTCGGGAGTGCACTTCAATGTCACAAACGGCTCTTCTCTCGACTGAGAAGTATAGGCAAACATTTTACCGCGAATTTTGAAAACCAACGCGTCAGGACCAAACGGATAGCTACTTTCTACCTGAGGTAAAATATCCAAAAACGATTCAATATCATACATCTCCATCTATTACTCCTTGATTCAGTAACCAACTTATTTTAATCATTCAGCGATTCAATATATAAAAAACCCCCTACTATGTCTGTCTGTTGTGTTTGATCTACATCAAGAATCGATTGTTCACTGTAAATAAAAATTCAACTTCAAACTTTAGTTGCATTTTTTTAGCGCATAACTTTGGGATATCCGCTAATCTTAGCGGTATGAATATCTGTGACTGTCTATTAATTTTACGATAATGACCAGCGACGACTTTAAGAGATCTACAGCCAATTTAAAAAAAGCAGTACCGTTGATGATGAAAAATCATGTGGCGGCGACACCTGCTAACTATGCACTTTGGTATACCTATGTTGACAATGCCATACCTCAACTCAATCGAGAACTCGATTCTGTATTGGAAAACTTTGGCCTTTGTCCTCCCGCGGCAAGCTCTCAACTCTATAACAGCTATGTCGCATCGCGCTCTGAAACCAGTTTAAGCACGCTACGCAACAACATTGAAGTGTTAGTCAATGAAGTCGCAAGTTCAATGTCAGATACCCTAACCGATACCAGCGAATTTGCCAGAGTGATTGATAAAAGTTTTAGTGAATTAGAACGAGTCGAAAACGATGATTTATCGATCGAAGAGGTGATGAAAGTGGTTCGCCAATTGGTCACTGAATCGCGAGATATTCGCCATTCAACTCAGTTTCTAAATGGTCAACTTAATAGTGCCAGTAAAGAAATTCATCGACTGAAAGAGCAGCTTGCCGAGGTGCAAAAAGAGGCTTTATTCGATGGATTGTCCGGTTTATATAACCGCCGTTCGTTCAATGATGATCTCTTTACCCTAATAAACGCGCAGCAACCAATAAGCCTGATCTTATTAGATATCGATCACTTCAAATCTTTTAATGACAATTATGGCCACCTATTTGGTGACACCGTCATCAAAGGCATCGCTAAAAAGCTTCAGAGTAGCTGTCGAGATGGTATTACCGCCTACCGATTTGGCGGTGAAGAGTTCGTTTTAATTGTTCCAAATAAAACACTGCGCATTGCCAGACAGTTTGCAGAATCACTGCGCCGTTCGATAGAAAAAATGAGCGTGAAGGATCGCCGTTCAGGAAACCAAGTTGGTAATATTACCGCCTCTTTTGGTGTGACAGAATTACAACTAGGTGATACGTCCGAGTCTTTGATAGAAAGAACCGATAAACTGCTCTATGAAGCAAAACAGTTAGGCCGCAACCGTGTTATGCCGCTTTAATCGCTTCAACCTCTTATGGCTTATAGGTAGCTGAAAAGCAATCACAAGTTCCATAAACCTCAATTTATGGATAGAAAAGTAAAAGGGGCGCCACGCCCCATTTAATCCCAATACGCATCTATAACCTAAGCAAGGTTAAAACTGTAGTTTAAGTAATAGTCTTCACCATCTTTTGCGGTGTACTCCTTATCTTCACTACAAGCTTGAGGCTTACCCTTTTCATCACCTTTGACTAGGCTTACCCAGTGGCGCATTGCGGCGCTGGGCATTTCTTCCACCGATTGGGTAAATGTGGTACACGTTTCTAACTGAATATCATTAATCTCTATCAGCTCAACGCGCCCAGTCCCTTTAGTGCAGCCTAACATCACTTCAACATGACTACCACTTCCATCACGGAACAAGATCGAACATGGTGACTCCTTTTCACCATTGAAGGCAACAAAATGTTTTGGGTGCTTCAAACCACTATGACGCCCATCCTTGAAATAAGCCAACACATGGCGGTAATCGATCACATAACTGGTCACATCTTGATGAGAGCCAGTCGCCAAAGGGAACAATCTATCGAGTAGTTGCTTCGCTCTACTCTGCTTTTCATTTTGTTGATTAGCACTGATAGTCTCGACGGCGAAGACGGCTTCAGCGATAAAGGGTTTATCTAGTTTTTGGATTTCTGTTTTATCGAATGTCAGCATATTCATCGTCTTTTCCTTATAGGTAACTCAACATTTTGCGTTCTAGAGCAATTATTCCAAACTTGCGTTTAACCTTTGTGCAAATTTGTGACCTTGCTTACTTGGTAGATTAACCAATTTTTTACTACAATTTCACAACAAAAATTTTACAGTGTGAATTTTACAAAATGGCCTTATCAAAAAGCTTAGTTCGTCAGTCACATTTCTTAGGGACAAAAGTCAGAAACTTAAGAAAGCGTAATCACCTAACGATGGAAGACTTATCGGCACGCTGTATTCGTATCAACCCAGAATACGCCCCCTCCGTTTCATACCTTTCGATGATTGAGCGTGGAAAACGGGTGCCTAGTGTTGATATGTTGGAGGTCATTGCCCAAGTTTTCCAAAAAGATCCCGCTTGGTTTTTAGATGATGAACCAGGTCAAACGGATATTACTCCTGACAAGGGTAACAGAGGTGGGATCAGCGGTATGGCTCTTGAACCTAGCTTTTTATTCTCAAATGATATTTTACAAATCGCGATCCCAGAGATGCTTTCCCAAACCGGGATCACTGGCAAACAGTTTGCTCATCTATTGATCCGTGCTCACCAAGAGAGTTTACAAAACCACTTCCCAGATCTTGAGCGAGCAGCAGAAGAAGTGGGTTTAAAACGCTTAAACTTAGCTGTTGAAGATCTTATCGACATCGCCAAAAGCCTTGGTTTGGTTATCCGCTGGGTCACGAGAACCCCGCAAGATGTTGTTGATGAGCTTGGTGTTAGCGCCAAACAACTTATTACCTCTTTTTTTGAACCACCATGCACGATCTACCTCAATGAAATTCTACGTGAGTACCCAACTCGCCTAAAGTACGACCTCGCGGTGTATATTGGCCACAATATTCTGCACAGCAAAGAGGGACTAAAAAGTGTCTTAACGGTTGGACACACAAACAGTTGGGAAGAAACGCCTGATGCCACCGCCACCTGCGAATTAAATTCCCAAGATATCCTTCAGGCATGGCGAGATTTTGAATCGAGTTTTTTTGCTGGCGCACTACTGTGCCCCAAAGTGCCTTATCGACAACTTCTTGATCGCAGCGGCTACGAAATCGATGTACATTTGAAAGCAGGGGTTTCTCCTTCTGTTGCGATGAGACGCATGACGGTCGTGTCACCCTATCCGCATTGGCACTATTTCGATGCTTATGGTGAAGGCAAATTAAAAGCGGTTTATCGTGGCAATGGGATCCCTCTACCGTGGGGGAATATGCGTAAAGTGAATGACCCTTGCCAGCATTGGGCCGTGTTTAGACGTCTTTCAGAGCCGCAAAGTGGCAGCTCTGCGCAAATTTCGATTTTGAATGTAGGTGATGAGCCGAGAATATATTGCTGTGAATCCGTCAATATGATCGATCCAGCAGGCAATAATCGAGTGCTATGCGCAGGAATAGATTTGAATCCAGCCATCAATGCACAAGGTGGGGATGCTCACTCAATTGCTGAGGAGCTCAAAGCGTTATGCGTCAGCAACGGCGGAAGCTCTCTTATTCCAAGACATATTAAAAAAGATCTCACGACTATTGCTAAAATTCTTAATATTAATTGGATTGAACGCGGAATTGAAAATAATGCGCGCTTAATCTGCTCACGCGGTGCTGTCTGTCCAAGAAAACCAAGCTGCTATGAGAAATGTGCTGGCTAGTTGCAGAGCGTAAAAATAAAAAAAGCCAATCACAAAAAGTATGATTGGCTATTAATAAGTGTGAACAAAAATAAGGTTCACTAACAACGTCAGTTGGCTAGGTGACCCTCGGCTTAGAAGGGTCACTTACTATATAGCAGGATGCATGCCAACTTTAAAACTCCCAAAAAACACCTTATCTGTCTACTTTATGAGCGGTTTCATTACAACGTGTCGCATAATAAATTTGCATTTTGCAATTAAATTTCAAAATGCAAATCTGAATAAACGATTTAGTAGTACTGTTGCCTCTTTTCTTGATACATCCGCTCATCAGCCAGTTTCAACATCGCATCCACATTATCAAATTCGGGGCTAAATGCGGCTGCGCCTACACTGACATGTAGGTTAATTAAGTGCTGCTCATAAATGACTGGCGCATTACACAACGCACTTTTTATTTTGAGACTGATCCGCTCAATATCATCGTTGTCCGATACTCGAGACAGCAAAACCAGAAACTCATCACCGCCAATGCGTGCAACTAAATCCGAAGAACGCAATACGCTTTTCACTCGCTCCGCACAAGCAATCAATACCTTGTCACCCGCAGCATGCCCATAGGTGTCATTGATCGATTTGAACTTATCAATATCAATGTTGAGGATCACAAAACCAGCCGATTGGTCCATTTTGATAGCCTGCTCAAAATATCGATCAAGCGTGTACATGAAGTACCGACGGTTAGGAAGCTGAGTTAATTCATCATGAAGTGCTCTTTCATTAGCAATAGAGTACAAGCGATATATCGTAATAAACGCCGCAACCAACAAGATTAAGATCGGGTAGCCTAACAACCGTACAATGTGGACCTGATACCAAGGCACTTGACCTAAAACATCGCTTTTCTGTGCAACAGCAATTTCCCAGCCGCCATAGGGAAAATGAACACTTTGTTTTGCAAAAGCTTTCGTGAACACCTCTTGTTCACCAAAAAATACCTCGCCTTCCGAACCAGTACTGTCTACCCCACGTATCGCCAAATTAAAGCGGTGAGTAAAACGTTCAACGCCAGTGGAAAGTAATAGCGAATCTAAATCGATCACGACACTGCATACTCCCCAATATTGTTGGTTATCAGGAGGGTCAGTAAATATAGGAATCCGAGCAACAAGGCCTCGCCCACCTTGAACCAGGTTCACAGGGCCTGCAATGAAGATCTCTTGGATCTCCCTTGCTTTTAAGATCGTGGCCCATTGTTTGGGAACGGTACGGTAATCTAAGCCTATTGTTTTGTGATTTCCGCTCAATGGATAGGTGTAACGAATCACATCATCAGGCGCAAGCCCAATCACGCGCAAATGTCTACCTTCATGTAAAATATTAGCCGCAATTTTTTCCCAATCTTCGAACTGAGAATGGGCGTTAATCGCAATTAAGCTGGTTAGCCCATTTGCTACATAGATGTCAGACAAAATGGCAGCTTCTAACTGAGCTCGAATAATCGAAAGCTCTTCCTTTGCTCTGGTTTGAAGATTATCTCGGATAAAACTTCGTTGATTGAAATTGATAATTTCGATCAACCCTCCACAAAAAATGATGAAGGCAACGAGAAGCAAATTGACAGACCACTGTTTGCCTGAGATATGTCTCATGCAACTCTCCCTCACTAGCCTGTAGCGATCACTACATGTGTATGGTTTTACTTGCTCTATTTAGAATAGTGCTTCTTACTTAAGATTAACGTAATTAATGAGGGAATACCCAAATTAATTACAAATTTATTGATATAACCAAATGAACTCGTAGCTTTTTGCTAACATAGTCAGATTTTAATTCATCAATTTGCATAGCGTAAAAAGCACAATCAGCTAAACGCATTATCCTAACGACGGCTCAAAGCGGTCATTTTACGCACACCTGACATATCACCAACAATAATAAATCTATGAAATGCTAATATTATTATGAATATTAGCTTAGAGGTGTGTTTTCATCATGTTATTAAAAAAGAGTGGCCTATTTCTGGGATTAGCTATTGCATTGTGGTTGCCTGCTTCTGGCTATGCAGAGCCGGCGTCAACAACGAATAACACTTTTTCTGAATCTGCGGAGCTTATTCGTCAAACCTATGAAGAGCAACTTTTCACATTGCCGGCATTCAAAGAGGGGCACTATGGGTTACGGATGTATCGCCAAACTCTAGACCCTAAATATTCAGCAGCGGTGTGGAGTGATCTTGCTCGCGTAGCAAGCCGACTTAATCAATTTTCCGCAGAAGTTTCAACTGCTGAACAGGTTTTTCTCTACTCTGAGCAACGTTTGGCTGGATACCTCGATGACGAAGATGAACGCAGCCAATTACGCTATATCGCCACTAAACATATGCCAGAATACCTCTACTTAGGCGTCGACCTATTAGGCTCTATGGCCCGTGCCAACGAATATGGTTTGAAACATAAAGAAGATCAGCTTTTGCGCCAAGTGATCCGCCGTTATGATTTTACTAAGTACGCCACTGATGAAGAAATGATTAAAGCGTGGGCCGCACAACTTGCTAACCAAGTCTATTGGTTACGCCAGTTAGGTGAACAAGATGTCGTACAACCATTCATTGATAGCTTTAGGAAAACATACCCAGATTCTGCTGATAAAGCACTCTCCGCGCAACAATATGGCAATAAGCTGTATGGCATGACACACATTATTTTTGCCGATTCGGAATACTATCAAAATCCCATTAAAGAGCAGCAGCATCAATGGATCTTCGACTACTTTCGCAATAATATCGATACCATTTTGCTAAGAGCGAAGGAAGATGTGGTTGCTGAAGTTGGGATCGCTTTTCTACTCGCAGGTTTAGAAAAAGATCCTGTTGTAGAAAAAACTCGTCTCGCAATTCAACAAGCGATTGATAAAAAGAAAGGGATGATCCCCTCTACCTCAGGTGTGTTTGACCTTGCCGACGGAGAGCACCGCAATGTACTTGCCATTATGTTACTTGACTGGCAGAAAACCAACCAAGCGCCCACAGTGAAAAATAATCCTAAGGTATTTTCTAGCCTGCCTTATGGGCTCATCAGACAGTAGCAATAAGCGGGTTAAGCTGATTTAAGCTGGTTTGACGATACTGAGGATTTAAATAGCTTCGGGATAAGAATTCCGGTAAAAGTTGCCATCACAATCAAGCCCAATCCTACCATTTGTGTTGGCAAGTACTGCACATTAAAAAACAACTGTTGCCATAAAGCGGTAAAAAGCAAATTGGTAAAAATTAACGGAGCGAGCTGCGAGCCAGAGTGTGCCAGACGGTAGGCTTTGGCTCGAAAAATTTGAGTGTTAATGACTAATATAGAGACTCCGCTCAAGGCAATAACCACAGCTAACTGCTGCAAGCTGCCCCAGGTTTGTTGAAGTACATTCGCGTCTACGGTAGGAAGAAATAACAAAGGCAGTAATAAGATTGATGCACACACAAACGTCCAAGCATTGATATCAATAGATCGCATATTACTTTTCGTCGCTCGATATAAGCTTAACTGCGATCCCGCATTCAGCGCTCCCGCAAGTAAACCGACCAATAACTCCATCCGTAAATGGATGCCCGAAACATCGCCAGCCAGCAGTAACACCCCGATAAATGTAATGGCCAAGCTCACAACCGTGCCAGCTTTCATCACGACACCAAATATTAATTTTTCTAACAAAGGAATAAACAGTGGACCAGTGCTGAACAATACGACACTTTCCACCAAAGAAAGGTGCTGAAGTGAGTAAATAAAACAGAGCTGACAGCCTGCAATGCATACTGAGCGAACCCACAGAGCCCGTTTCATACCTTTGGGAGGAAAACGGAAATGAGTCAAGCTCATTACTCCCAACAATATAAGCGCGGGGACTAAAAATCGGAGAAAACTGAGACTTTGTAGCGGTATCTCATGTGCAAGAAACTTAGACAGTAGCCCTGTCAATGACAAGCTAAATGTGGAGGACAACATAAATAATGGGGCCAAAATTCGTGGGTTCATACAACTCTCCTCTAGTACAGCCATCATAGAACAATGACGAAAGGAAAAATAACGAGTAATATTAACCAAACCTGTAAGAGAAACTTACCAATGCGAAAACTACCTCCGCTCAAGTCACTCTACTCATTTATTGCCGTAGCAGAAACAGGCAGCATGACAGATGCAGCAAAGCACCTTAATGTTAGTCATTCAGCCATCAGTCAATCAATAAAAGCATTAGAGAACCAGCTAAACCAGCCGCTATTCAATCGCGTTGGGCGTCACGTCGTACTCAATAATGCTGGTCAAAAATACTATCGGAGAATTGCGCCTGCTTTGGAGCAAATCGTTGAAGCAACTGAAGTGCTTATGAGAGATGAGCGCCATAACCGACTGACACTCAACATGGTCAACTCATTAGCGCTGCACTGGTGGATACCACGAGTTAACCGCTTTCAAGAGCATGCGCCACATATAGACGTGAGAATATCGAGTTTAACAGGCACTTTTTCTCTAACATCAGAGAACGTTGATATCGCGATTGTTCATGGTAAACAAGATGAGTGGCAAGACTACTATTGTGAGAAACTTGCCGAAGATGAATTGGTGCTGGTATGCAGCCCTGAACTCATAAAACCTGACCTCATAAAGCAAGGTGATAAGCAGACGCTTTCATCCATACTTAAATGCCACCCAGCGATTATCGCTGTGAACGAGCGCCGCAAAAAAGACTGGCAAATTTGGTGCGATGCTTATCAACTTACCATGCCAGCAAGTCGCAAAAACCTATCATTTGTCTCTTCAGCACAAGCCGTACAAGCAACTATCCGCCAATTAGGTATTTTCGTTACCCATCGCCTCTTTGTAAAAGATGACATCAAGTTAGGCCTACTACAAGAACTCGGTTCCGCAGTGACTAATCCCTATCAAGACTACTACTTCGTTTGTGCCAAAGAGCAACTGAAACAAGAGAGTATCTTAGTGTTAAGAAGTTGGATCAAAAAAGAATTTGCGATGTAACTAAATTTGTAATGTAACTACAGGACGGCTTAGATTTTTTTGCTATATCCACATTTGCTTATATTCATTTTTTTATAAAAAAATAATGGCTTAAATAATGACTTATTTGAACAACGTTAAAATAATCGACAAAACATGCTGATAATACAATAAGTTATAAGACCATTGATCACCGATTATTAATAGCCTAATGACTTAACGAAAACGCCAAATGATTAGCCATTGTATTTTTCAACTTACTACATGCACTTCGTCCGCAAAACTCTGTTATTTATTCTAGACTTAACTCGGTATCTAATACTTTAGGATAGCATCGAGATCGAGTATGACTGAACTGGTAGGTAGACATTTAGAAGAGATGGCCAATATGCGAGCGTCACGCAAGCGTAGGGTCGTTGCCTTATGCTCATTTGTGTCTGTGCTACTTTTCGCCTTTTATGGCATTCTTCATTTTCTTGAACAGCAATATTACCTGAGCATTTTTAATTTATTATGCTTGATCGCCATTGCCTCTAATTACCTTTATTTCTACCATCACTCTGATAACACCTCCTATGCCGATTTATTCCTCAGTGCCATCTTGTTAACAAAAGGGGTCATATTACTACTATATGGACAGCATATGGTCGGCAATGTGCTGTGGTTGTTTCCAATTATTGCGGCGGTGATCTTCATTAATGACTTTCGAATAGGCTTAGTTTTTAGCTGTAGTTTCTTTATGCTAATTGGCGTCTCAGTACAACTCTCCGGTGCCGATATTCTTCCTCAATATCTCCCCATAGATCGGTTTTTTCTCAGTCTCATCGCACTCTGTTGCATGTGTCATATTTCCTCTTACTATTACAACAAAGCGGTTTGCTATATCCAGCATCTTTATCAAGAGGGGATTGAAGACCTTGCCTACACCGACCAACTGACTGGGCTCGCCAATCGTTGGAGTTTCGAGACTTGGGCACGTGAAAAGCTCTCCCAGCAGACTGATAAAAAGACCATCACCGCACTCGTTTTTCTAGACATTGATAATTTCAAGTCCATTAATGACAGCTACGGACATGAGGTCGGGGATCGAGTCTTGCAATATTTCGCCAACCGTTTAAAAAACAACGTCCGAAATAAAGACCGGAAGACCGATAAACACGATTACTCCATCGCGAGATTTGCCGGAGATGAGTTCGTGCTACTACTTTACGATATCAAAACGGTTAAGGATTTGGATGGCGTTCTCAACCGGATTTGTTATCTGTTTGAAGATAAATACCAAGGCTCAGAAATGATCAATAACCTCACCGTCAGCATCGGCGCTGCTTTGTTTCCTTCCGATGCTGATAACTTGGCCGAGCTGACTCGGTGCGCAGACAAAGCGATGTACGCAGCAAAACACAACGGCAAAAATCAATATCAGTATTACCAACATCTTTCACTTGACCATACTGAAGCATCTACTGCAACCCATTCAGCAACAGTGACACCAATAAAGAAAGCTAGCGAGTCATATACATAATCCACAAACCTACTGCACATACCACTACCATCCATGCGGCGTAGCGTGCTGTATTAGGTTTATTTGGTTTAGGGTGAATCACTGGCCTCATTGCCGCACGCCTTGCTGCTTCAACAATGGAAACGTCTTTATCACTGAGCTGTTCAAGCGTATCGCGATTTTTCTGTGCTTGATTAGCCACCTTGGTAAATCGGTGCATCTGCTCAAGCGTAAAATCCTCTTTGGGATCATAATGCGGATTCTGATCTTCATGTTTGGGCAACATAGACATTGGGCATCCTCCTCGTGATCCAACCTACTTTAATTATAGCCCCCCTCAAGATATGTTCGAATTTCTCGACGAAGACCTTCAAAACACAGCGCTCTTCTTTATCAGCACCTTGTCTTAGACTGATGTTATACCGACAAGGAGAATCATTATGCTAACGCAACGTGAAATAAAACAGATAATCCCCGCACAACCCACTTCGGATGGAGATGGCGTAAAAATTAGCCGCGTTGCTGGCTTTAATAATGCTAATTTTTCACCATTTTTAATGCTCGATGAATTTAAATCTGATCAAAAAGCCGATTATATTGGCGGATTCCCTCCTCATCCACACCGAGGAATCGAAACTCTCACTTATATGCTAAATGGGCATTTCCAACATCAAGATCATATGGGTAATGTCGGTGAATTACGCTCTGGAGGTGCCCAATGGATGGCCGCAGGAAGAGGTGTTATTCACAGCGAGATGCCAATCATGACTGAAGGTCAGTTGCACGGTTTTCAGATTTGGATCAATCAGCCTGCTAGCCAAAAAATGGCGCCAGCGCAATACCACGACTTTCAACCCGAAACCATTACCGAATACCACTCCCAAGAGGCTGGCCTGCTGAGAGTACTTGCGGGTGATGTCACTTGTGGCAACCAGATAGTAACTGGCTCATTAACAAAAACGGGCGTTAAATTGAGTGTAGCCGACTGGCAAGCAACACCGGGTAGCCAATTAGAGATCGCCACTCCAAATCACTTTAATGTCATGGCATTTACCTACAAAGGCAATGCACAGCTAGGCAGTAAAGTGTTGAAGCAAGGCGAGCTAGCGTTGCTCTCAAAAGGTGAGTTCTTAACATTAAAAGCCAATGATACGAGCGGAGTATTGTTGCTAATGGGGCAACCCATTGATGAACCTGTAGTGCATTATGGGCCGTTTGTAATGAACTCATTTTCTGAGATAGAACAAGCAATTAAAGACTACAACTCAGGTCTGTTTGAACAGTATTAATCATAGGGTAGCCATCCGGCTGATCTTAAGTGTCATTTTGGGGTTTTCAGAAAGTTTGCCTATACTCAAGTAGTAAATTTGACGAGAGGCACGAAATATGTGGGTATTGACTAGAAATATTCTCATTTCATTGGCAGCAGTGCTGATCAGCTCAACGCTTTTTGCTAACACCCTTAAAGCTGATTTTAGGCATCGACCACCAGAAATGGTGATCAGTCCAGATGGTCAAAAAATCAGCGGCCCATTAAAGGAAATCATTGAAGAAGCAGCAAAAAATATAGGCTTCGATATCGAGTGGCGAAACATTCCATTTCCTCGCAGCCTTGCTACTTTAGAAAATGGTACTGTTGACATTGTTCCACGTGTCATACGAACAGCAGACAGAGAAGCATTTGTTCGCTTTATCGGTCCTATAAGTGAGCAAACACGGAATATTGTTTTTGTCACTCGCAGTGATGGGCCAGCAATCAACAATTATCAAGATTTACGAGAGCTGAATGTCGGTGTGAAAAGAGGTACCGCTTATTTCGAAGCGTTTGATCAAGACAAAGAGATAAATAGAACGGTTGTTAATGATGACTTCAACCTAGCAAGAATGCTAGAGGCAAAGAGAATAGATACCGTTATCGTATTGGATTTACCTGCGCTAGAAGTGGAATTAAAAACAATCAATTTTAGTAACTACCAAGTAGCAACCTACTACTATCCAAACACTATCGGCAACTATTACGGTATGCCTAAAAGCCATCCACAAGCGGATGCATTACAAAACGCTCTGTCTGAAATGGTAAAAAGTGGAAGGATCGAAGCCATCTATGCAAAATTTGGCTTAACAGCTCAATAAGAAATAGGGCTTTTAAGCCCTATTTCAACTACAAATATTCGCACAAATAAGCTGTTGCTTCGGCAACTTTCAAATCAAAGGACGAATTCTCAGCGACTTCAAAAGATTCATTCGCTTTAAATGTAGACCAATGTTCATCCCCTAAACGCTTTATCGTTAACGAACCTTTGATGACTGTCATACGCTCAGGAGCGGCCGTGCCAAAGGTGTATTCGCCAGAAGCCATTACGCCCACCGAACTGTCACCACTTTGGTGAGCAAAACCTAAAGATTTAACAGCCCCGTCGAAGTATGTGTTTTCTTTGATCATTTCTCTTCCTTGTAAAATAAACCACCAAAATATGGTGAATAACACGTTTGTAAGCCGTTTTATCTGAAATCGTAAAAATACACAAGTAGCAATTGGGATTAAACAAATAGTGAAACGCGACCTATACTGATCGGTAAGTCAACAAAATTCATGATGCAATGTTCATCTTGTCATCCATTAGTACTAGTTTTGGAAAAAAGATCATATTTTCCAGTGTGACATTTGCTAAACCACACGACATATTCCACTCTCTAACCTTGTTTTAATTGGTTAGCCTTACCGGTACTAGTCGCTGATTGCTTACGTTATGGAGTGGGAATGGCAGTTAAGGGTTTCACGCATGCAAATAAAGCCTCTTCAGGTCACCCTATGAAAAAAAAGTGGGTATTAAAAAGTGTTTTTTGGATAGTGCTGTTCACTATCGCAGCTGGTTTTGCCACTTTACTTTTAGTGAGCTATCAAGAGTATACAAGCCCCAAAAATGTCTATGGTTCATGGATCGAAATCGGTACACCCAGCTATAGCACTGAGGTTCTCACTCTCAATTCAAATGGCGTGTTTCGAAATAATCGCTTAGTCAGCACTCAGTTTGAATATGATGGGGATAAAATTGTGATTAACACTGGTAGTGGCGTGACCATTTACCAACTTGCTGGGACAACAAACTCCCCTCAACTCAAGCGCATTGAACCTGTCATGCCTTTACAACGCTTTATCAAACAAGGCTATGAAAGCACGGTAGAAAACGATGAAAACGGCGACCCAAGTAAAAATCGTCGTTCAGCATTATCTGAGCACTTTTCACAACCATAGCGCTTAAAGTGACGCGATCAGAGCTGAGTCTAAATAGAAAAGCCCCCGAATCGGGAGCTCTGTTGATACTTTATATTATAGAGTGACGCCATATTTAGCGTGCGCGACGCGCCTCTACGGCACCAGCCAACTGACGCAATACCACTTCAGTGTCATCCCAGCCAATACATGCATCCGTAATCGATTGACCATAAGTGGTCGCACAACCATCCACGAGATCCTGACGTCCTTCAACGAGATGAGACTCAATCATCACACCAAAAATAGCATGTTCACCCGATGCAATCTGCTCGCTCACATCTTGTGATACCACCAGTTGACGCTGGTACTGTTTAGAGCTGTTTGCGTGGCTAAAGTCAATCATCACTTTTTGTGGTAAACCGGAGATTTCTAGTTCCTGCTTGATAGCCGCGACATGTTGAGCGTTGTAGTTTGGCTCTTTACCACCTCGTAGAATGATATGGCAATCAGGGTTGCCTGCCGTTTGAATGATGGCCGAATGACCATACTTAGTGACCGACAAGAAATGGTGCGATGCACTGGCAGAGCGAATCGCATCAGAAGCGATTTTGATATTGCCATCTGTCCCATTTTTGAACCCAACCGGACAAGATAGACCCGATGCGAGTTCACGGTGAACTTGAGATTCTGTTGTACGAGCACCAATAGCACCCCAACTGATAAGGTCAGCCACATACTGCGGTGTGATCATATCCAAAAATTCGCTCGCTGTCGGCATCCCCATATCGGTCAAATCAAGCAGTAACTTACGCGCCATGCGTAAACCATCGTTAATTTTATAGGTATCATTTAAATAAGGGTCGTTAATGAGCCCTTTCCATCCGACGGTCGTACGAGGTTTTTCAAAATAGACACGCATGACAATTTCAAGGCGATCACCTAGTTCATCGCGCAACACTTTAAGACGTTTTCCATATTCAACAGCCGCTTGAGGATCATGAATTGAACATGGGCCAATGATCACCAATAAGCGATCATCTTTATCTTGTAGAATATTATGAATGGCTTCTCGAGCCTGAAATGTGGTTGAAGAAGCAACTTCTGTTGCCGGAAACTTTTCTAGAACCGCAACAGGAGGTAATAACTCTTTAACTCGTTTAATTTTTACATCATCAGTCTGAAACATTGCTTACTTCTTCCTTATTCTTTTCTACTGCCTACCGAACAACGGACAGGTTGGATCTATACGCAGCCTTGCTTTCGGCTCTCCCCTGTAACTTATCTACTAAAAACCACAACTTCAATCATTATTTTCAACAAAAGGCAATATTAGCCACTTTTTTACAAAACAATCATTTCGTAAAAAAATAGTTACACCCTTGTGCTGGAACCCAAAAATTAACGCTAATATGAGCTTCGTAGGTGCATTATCTCGTTGATATTGCTAAGGTAGGTGATAACAAAATAGCAACAAGATATTCAACCATGAATGCGATAGAGTTTGAAAAAGTAAACAAGTGGTACAATAATTTTCACGCTTTGAAAGACATTACTCTTCAGGTTCGTCGAGGGGAAATCTTAGTCGTTTGTGGCCCTTCAGGCTCAGGAAAATCAACATTAATCCGAACGGTCAATGGGTTAGAAGCTATCACCGCGGGCAAGATCACCCTGAACTCTAACCATTCCGACATCACACAGCCTGCGGGAAAAATCGGTATGGTTTTCCAGCATTTCAACCTTTTCCCTCACTTGACGGTGATTGAAAACCTTATTTTAGCTCCAATTCGTACACTGAAATTGAGTAAGCAAGCCGCAAGACAAAGAGCGAGCCATTTTTTACAGCGAGTGAATATTCTTGACCAAGCTGACAAATATCCGGTGCAATTATCTGGCGGTCAGCAACAGCGTGTTGCCATTGCACGCTCACTCTGTATGCAACCAGAAATTTTATTGTTTGATGAACCCACTTCAGCTCTCGATCCTGAAACCATCCAGGAGGTACTGGATGTCATGGTAGATCTTGCTCAAGATGGCATCACCATGATGTGCGTCACTCATGAAATGGGTTTTGCCCGAAAAGTAGCGGATCGCGTCATTTTTATGGATGAAGGAAGAATTCTCGAGATCGCTACGCCGGAAGAGATATTTCGTCAGCCAAAACACCCAAGAACTCAACAGTTTCTCAACCAAATATTGAGCCATTGATGATAAAAGTACTGATAAAACCGATCTTCTCCGCTCTAGTACAGATAGTTCTATTGCTTGCGGGGATGATATGGCTACTTGATTCTGGCGCACATGCTATGGGTTACCAGTGGCAATGGCATCGTGTGCCTGATTTCATCGCTTTTTACGACGAGGGGGAATGGTGGCCCGCGGAACTGCTCGAAGGGTTAGCCGTCACGGTGCAAATCTCAACGGTCAGCCTATTTTTTACGCTGGTCATTGGCTTAACAACCGCTTTGTTGAAGCTTTCCAATTCAGTGGTAGGGCGTTGGTTGGCCAATATTTATATTGAGCTTATCCGCAACACGCCGCTACTGGTGCAGATATACCTGCTCTATTTTGTGTTTGGCCCAGTGCTGGGCTTAGATCGCTTCTCTACTGCCATTTTAGCTTTGGCACTGTTTCAAGGCGCTTATACTGCCGAAGTGTTTCGTGGTGGTTTAAACAGCATTCCGAAGGGACAGTTTGAAGCGGCACGAACATTAGGGCTTTCTCGTTTTTATACCTATGTTGATGTGATCTTACCGCAACTTATCCAACGTACATTACCTCCACTGACCAATGAAGTCGTGTCATTAATTAAAAACTCGTCTATCGTCAGTGTGATGGCTATTTTTGACTTAACCACTCAAGGTAGAAATATTGTCTCAGAAACGGCGATGCCATTTGAAATATGGTTTACCGTCGCTGCAATTTATTTACTGTTAACTCTTTCTTTATCAGGGTTTTCAGCATGGTTAGAACACAAACTCGGGGCGCAATGGCGCGCTCAATAATCATCCTTAAAAGGAGAACATCATGCAGCAATCTGCACCAAAAGCGTGGCAACGCGCTGGATTGAAGGCTATCGCCGCTCTATCGCTCGGGTTGACCATGTTACTAGGGATAACCATTTCCATACCCGCCTTTGCCAGTGAAACGCCTAGCCTTGATAAAATCACTGAACGAGGCACATTGCGTGTGGGTATGTCTACGTTTGTGCCTTGGGCAATGCGCGACAAGCAAGGCGACCTAATTGGCTTTGAAATTGATGTTGCCAAACGTCTTGCTGAGGATTCAGGTTGGAAAGTGGAATTTGTACCTACCGCGTGGGATGGCATTATTCCAGCACTCTTAGCACAGAAATTTGATGTCATTATCGGCGGCATGTCTATCACGCCAGAACGCTCGAAAAGCGTGCTCTTTACCACCCCCTACTCACATTCAGGCGTGCAGCTTGCTGCCAATCAATCCTTAGCTAATGGCTTTTCCACCATTGAAGACTTCAACTCTCGTCGAGTGACTATCGCAGCGCGACGCGGAGCATTTACCGTTCAAGTCGCTCGTGAAACCTTCCCCAAAGCCAAAATTCTGCAATTTGATGACGATGCACAAGCCTTTCAAGAAGTATTAAACGGCCAAGCGCACGCCGTGATTGCGTCAAGCCCCAAACCTGAACATGAAACAGTGAAACACAGTGACAAGCTGTTCATTCCTTTTAATGAACGGTTATCCAAAGGGAACGAAGCATTCGCCGTTCGCTTAGGTGAAGAGGACAAAAAAGCCTTTTTTGATCAATGGATTATTGAAAGAACTAATGACGGCTGGTTGAGTGAACGCTACGAATATTGGTTCTCAACGCTAGATTGGCAAAACCAAATCGTCTCAGGGCAATAGCCTGAGGGGCGGATGTGAATAGAACAAAAACTGTGCTGTATGAAAAACGGAACCTTAAACCATGGCTACAATTATCGCTCAATAAGCTCGATTATGCGTTACTCGTAGCACTGTTAGGCTTTGTTATTTGGTTAACGCACCGAGCCGAGCTTGGGGTGAATTATAATTGGCGTTGGCAAGAAGCTTTTGCTCTGATTTTCACCCCAACGAGCCATGGTGCTATCCCTTATTTCTTTCAGGGGTTAGTTGCTACTTTGCGCTTAAGTGTCTGGGCGATGGTGCTGGCCCTTGTGTTAGGCACACTGCTTGGCGTAGCACGCCACTCTCAGTTTTCGTGGTTCAGAATTCCGGCTAACGCTTTTGTGCAATTAGTTAGGAACATTCCGCCGCTGGTTTTCGTGTTCATTTTTTATTTTTTTGTCTCCAATCAACTGATCCCGTTATTGGGCCTAGAAAACCTACTACGGGAACACCATGAGCCAACCAATGTCATTCAGCATTGGCTGTTTGGTCCTTCTCATCTATGGGAAAATTTGTTCTCTGGAATTGTGTGTATTGGGATGCTTTCATCGGCCTACATCGCTGAAGTTGTTCGTTCAGGTTTGGCCGGAATCGCTCAAGGTCAATGGGAAGCAGCGCACTCTTTAGGGCTGTCTCGATGGGTAAAATACCGATACGTCATTGCCCCTCAAGTATTGACGGCGATCACGCCGGCTTTAGCTGGGCAAGCGATTTCTTTGGTCAAAGATTCTTCGATTGTATCGTTAATTTCAATTCAAGAAATGACGTTTGTTGGCACAGAAATCGCTAACTCTTCTGGGCTTATTTTTGAAATATGGTTGTTAGTGGGCGGTGCATACTTGGGTTTATGTTTAAGCCTCTCTTTACTGTTTAGGCGGCTCGAGCTACGCAGTTTACGCCATCTCTCGCTTCATCACTCTAACTAGATAACACTGAATTTGTCAGCGTCAGTTGCGCAACCAATCAAAGAGAAGCAACACGTGATGAGAAACAAAATAAGAACGATGTTTAGCGATTGCGCCCTCATTATTGAGAATGAATATCAGTTAGAATTAATTCAACATGAATGTAAGAAGGTGAAACCATGATGCAACACGTTTCCGAATGGTTAGAAAAAGATCCCGATCCTAAAACTCGCCAAGAACTACAAGCACTAGTCGATCAGCATCAGTTAGATGAGATAAAAGCTCGCTTTCAATCACGCCTTGAGTTCGGCACCGCGGGTTTACGCGGCATGGTGGGATGCGGCCCTAATCGTATGAACCGCCTGGTAATTCAAGAAACGGCGACGGGTTTAGGGCACTACCTCATTCAACAAGTCAGCAATGCCAAAAAACGTGGGGTGGTGATTGGCTATGATGGCCGGCCAGATTCTCAGCAATTTGCACATGATACCGCCTCAGTACTCGCCGCGCTGGGGATCAAAGTGTATCTCACGCATAAAGTGGCACCGACCCCAGTAGTCGCTTTTGGGGTAAAACACTTTAATGCCGCCGCCGCCGTCGTAGTCACCGCCAGTCACAACCCACCCGAATACAATGGCTTTAAGGTGTACTGGGAAAATGGTGCACAGATTATCCCGCCTCACGACTCAGGTATTGCAGCAGAAATCGACTTAGCGGCAACGCGAGCTATTTCTCTGATGCCGTTAGACAACGCGCACCAACAAGGCCTTTTGCAATGGCTAACAGAAGAGTATTACCAAACTTACCGTCGTACCCTCAATCAAAGCCCATTGTTGAACCACCACACTGATCCGCAATGCCTTACCATTGCGTATACCGCGATGCATGGTGTCGGCGCTGAGATGGCTGAAACTTTGCTGCATGACGCTGGATTTACCCATGTCATCAGTGTAAAGGAACAACGCGAACCAGATGGCCGTTTCCCGACCGTCAACTTCCCGAACCCTGAAGAGCCGGGGGCGATGGATATGGTTATCGCGTTAGCCCATGCCCAAAATGCACAACTGGCCTGCGCCAACGACCCAGATGCCGACCGATTTGCCGTTGCCGTACAACGAGCGGATGGTCAATACCAAATGCTGACTGGCGATCAAGTTGGTACACTATTTGGGGACTATTTGCTCTCCAAAACCGATGCCTCAAAGCAGTTGGTTGGCAACACCATCGTCTCATCCAGCTTACTCGGTAATATTGCGCAGGCGAAAGGTGCAAAATACTACCAAACCTTGACTGGCTTTAAATGGTTGACCAACGTGGCGATGCAACAACAAAGCGATGAACAGCAGTTCTTATTCGCCTATGAAGAAGCATTGGGTTACACCATAGGGCAAACCGTTTGGGATAAAGATGGCCTTTCGGCCATGGTGGCATTTGCACAACTAGCGGCCGAATTATACAGCCAAGGTAAGACTATTTGGGATCAACTCGAAACCATTTACCGCCAGCACGGTTTTTACATTAATGCACAACGCAGCATTAAGTTAGACCCTAACTCACCGCCAATCGGTGACAAGCTTCGCGCCACACCGCCAACGGAAATCGCCGGTAGAAAAGTGCTCATGACCGACGATCTCAAATCACTCACACGTTATATTGCCGATGGAACAACGCAAGCGATTCAACTTCCTGCTAGCGATGTATTGACCTATCACTTGGAAGGTGGAGCGAGAGTGATTGTACGCCCGTCGGGCACTGAGCCTAAATTGAAATGCTATTACGAGGTCGTCGGAGCCTTCGAAGCAGAAGAAGATTTCGCCAGTGCCGAGAAAAAAGCCGACGAGCAAATGGCGATGCTCATCGCAGAACACCAACACAGCTTGTAGCGCTCATTGCTGGACAAGCACAACGAAATAACAGGCCGTCTTCAGTTCATTGTTGGCGGCATTTTTATTTCATCTGTTTAGGTGAACAATGCCTGCGACTACAACGCTCTTTTCCCTCCAGTGGATGACCGTTGTATGCGCAATTTTGTACAATCGCTTGACCCAACCTTGTGGCTTGATAGATTCATCACTTCCAGCAAAGGAATCACTATGGATAGCACACTATTGAACCACGTACATTTGGAACCTCGAGGTCGCCTCTTTGGGCAAGGCGCACTGGCCATGCTACCGCTGAGTATTGCCGTTTTACCATGGGGCTTATTGGCAGGATCATTTGCGATTGAAAGTGGCCTGACCGTATTAGAGAGCCAAGCACTCTCTGCGGTTTTATTTGCAGGCTCAGCGCAACTCGTCGCCACGGGGATGTTTAAAACAGGTGCAGGGCTGTTGACTCTGCTGATCACCACATTTTTCATCACTTCTCGCCATTTTCTCTACAGCGTTTCCATGCGCAGCAAAATCAGCCCACTCCCGACACGTTGGCGTTTAATTCTGGGTTTTCTGCTCACTGATGAGCTGTTTGCGGTCTGCGGACAACAAAATGAAAAACAGTTTAACCGTTGGTACGCGCTTGGTGCGGGTTTAAGCTTCTATTTAGTTTGGAATTTGGCCACACTGGTCGGCATTATTGCCGGCAGCTACATCCCCGCTTTAAACGAGTTGGGGTTGGAATTTGCAGTCGCGGCTACTTTTATCGCCATTGTCATTCCGAACATTAAAAACATACCGATACTCGTTGCTGTCATCAGTGCCCTAGTGTTATCGGTAAGCCTGACTCTTTGGCAAGTTGAAGGTAGCTTAATGCTAGCAAGCATTGGCGCAATGTGTGCAGGTTATGTTTCTGAAGTTTTACTCTGTTCGAGCAGGAGGAACCAACGATGATTCTGCTTTCTATCCTCGCCATGACCGCTTTGGTCTTTATGAGCCGTTATCTGTTCTTAGAGCCTAAATTACCGCTGCGTCTCAACCCAGTTATCCAGCGCTTACTCACTTATTCTAGCCCTGCTGTATTAACTGCTATTTGGGCTCCGATTGTGTTCCTGCCAGAGCAAACACTTTGGCTTGATCGCCATAATCCCTACTTGTGGGCCGCAGCATTAGCGGGACTGATTGCATGGAAAACCAAGAATGTCCTGCTGACCACGATCATCAGCATGGCGACTTTCTTTTTGCTAAATTTAACGCTCTTAGCCCATTAAAGACAGAGGCTGCGGTTAATACTGATAATAACCGCAGCCCGAATAGCGCAAATCAGTTTTATTGCGCTAGCCATTCAATCTCGATTAAGGTCTGCTCTCCACATTTAAGACGCCCTAAAAAGAGATCGCCACAATGCACTTCTCCAACTCCTTGTGGCGTTCCGGTCATCACAACGTCACCATCACGCAGCGATGTGTAAGATTTCAGCTCTTCTAAAATGATGGCGGGTGAATAGATCATTTGGTTTACACCACCGCACTGAACCCGAACACAATTGATGAATAGCTCTAACTGCAACTTATTGATGTCGATACCATGCAATGGCACAAATCGGCTAAGTACTGCTGAACCGTCAAATGCTTTCGCCCTCTCCCAAGGTAAACCTTTTGCTTTAAGCTGAGATTGCAGTACTCGCTTAGTCAGATCTAACCCCAAACCAACCGCACTATATTGACCTTTTTTGATCAAAAAACAAATTTCAGCTTCATAGTGAAGCGTCTCTTGGTGAAACGAGGATAGAGTGGTTGTGATGCTCGTGTTGGGTTTATTAAACACCACCATTTGTTCTGGAATTGTGTTATTAAGCTCTTGAATATGTTCAATATAGTTCCGTCCAACACACAATACTTTAGACGGGGTTATCTTCTGTTTATCCAAACGAACCGAATACATATACTCTTCCTTGAGATGACTAAGATCGTCGAGTTTACCTCATCTACAGCGCGAGTGAATGGATTTGCATCTTCATTAGATAAAAGTAAGATCTTCGACTCAAAATTCATGGCACCTTGACTATTTTGAACATCACTACATAACATTCTCTTTAATAAATCATCAATAAAAACAACATGTAAACATCATGAATCAGTAATTAAACATTCATTTAAAACATCTACTTTACTCACATCAAACCGTTCGAGCACTGAAGCTCATTGATTATGGATAAGGTAAATAAAATGAAAAAAGCAACAATCGCAACCGCAATTCTTACAGCATTGGTATCAGGTTCTTCTTTTGCTGCGACCGTTTACAAAGCGGATGGAAATGAGCTTAAAGTTGGTGGACGTGCAGAATTTCGTGGCGATTTCGGTGGTGATGACAAAGGCAAAGAAATTGAAGGCACGATGAAAAACAAAAGCCGTGCGCGTTTGAACATTACAGGTTCAACAGAAATCTCTGAATCTTTGAAAGGTTTTGCAACCTATGAAGCAGAGCAAACGGTTAATTCCTCCGCCAGTAACGATAAGAATTCTGATTTCAACCAACGTTACCTATTTGCAGGTTTACAAGCTGATTTTGGTGCTATTTCTGTCGGCCGCCAAGATACGGCTGGCGTGCAAATTTCTCAAATGTCAGACATCGGTACTTATACTGGCGCTCAAAAAGAGTTCATCAACGCAGGTAATGAGCAAATCAACAACACCTTCCTCTACGCAGCTACATTTGATGCCCTCAATGTGAAAGCAAGCTTTATTGCAGGCGAAGAAAAAGACACCGATGGCTTTGGTCTTTCTGCAATTTATAACTTACCTATCGGCCTTGGTTTAGGCTTGGGCTACGCAAGCAACGATAATGGCACAGGCCAAGGTGCAGCGAATCAAATTATTGCCGGTGTGAATTACACGTTGGACGATTTGTACTTAGGCCTGACCTATACACAAGGGGATTTGGACGATAAAGCGAAGAGCGAATTCAACGGGATTGAATTTGCTGCGCAATACAAAATCACAAGTAACTTCCGCTTGATTGGGGTGTATCAAAAAACGGAAAATGAAACTGCAAACGTCACAACGACGAAAAGTGATTTTGCTGAGTTGACAGGGCGTTATGATTTCAATAAATCAATCTACACTTACGTTGCCTACAAAATGAACAACCTAGATAAAAAAGACCTCGGCACTGCGTATGATGCAAAAGACTCTATTCGCCTAGGTCTACGTTACAACTTCTAATTTTAATTATACGAACGCATATACTCCCTAAGGATTTTGTCCTTTTGGCCAGGCACTCGCTTGGCCTTTTTTATTTGCCGGTATTGCACCACAATGAAACACATTGCGCTAGGCTAGACCATGCTTAACAGAGCCAACAATATAAGTTCACTATTTTTCAATAAGTTAAAGGTGGCACACAACCTGCTATGTAATAAGTACAAATGCATGGCAGCGTTTGTGCTTCTTTTCAGTGCTAAGGCAGAGCACTGGCCGTTCATGTTCTTTCGCCCTCTTTTTAGGGGGCTTTTTTTATCCCATCACCACAGCCCATACGCAAAATGTTTGGCGTTTCAGACAAGTGGAAATCAGCAGGGATAACACTTGCTCAAATTTATTGAACCACTCCATTCATTTCAGAGATTGGTTTAACGTTGATAAGTCAGTATGATTCAACGACTTTTTCTATAACCCTCTTCTCTATGACCAAAATACTTCACCACCCAATCCAAGGGGCAAGTTGGATGCTAATCGCAGGCCTCGCCTTTGCGATAGTCAATAGCCTTGCTCAAGTCGCCAGTATCAATTATGGCCTGTCATCTACCACGGTGGCGCTGGTTCAATATGCCATCGCGTTAGTCGTTATTTTGCCGTATTTATCAACGTTAGGGATCCGCTACTCGCTGCGCACCGAGCATTTAAGCATGCATATTTTCCGTGTGTTTTTATCTGTGATTGGCATACAACTCTGGTTATGGGCACTCGCCTATCCCGTACCCATTTGGCAAAGTATTGCACTGTTGATGACCTCTCCTCTGTTTGCCACGATTGGCTCAGGCCTTTTTTTAAAAGAGAAAGTGGGTACAGCGCGCTGGGGAGCAACATTAACTGGCTTTGTCGGGGCGATGATCATCCTTGAACCTTGGGCTGACGATTTCAACTGGGCATCGTTGCTGCCTGTTGGCGCGGCATTTTTTTGGGCTTGTTACTCTTTGATGGTGAAAAAACTGTCTGCCCATGACTCACCGTCTACTATGGTGGTCTACCTTTTGGTACTGATCACACCGTTCAATCTACTGCTCGCTTTACCAGATTGGCAAACACCTCAAGGGGGCACTCTATGGCTCATATTGCTTTTTGCGGGTGCGATGACGGCACTGGCTCAATGGGCGATCGTTAAAGCCTATGCGGTGGCAGATGCGTCTTTTGTGCAACCTTTTGATCACGCGAAGCTGCCACTGAATGTTTTGGCGGGTTGGTTAGTGTTTGGCTGGGCACCACCCGGGCGATTATGGCTTGGCGCTGCCATCATTATCGCTTCAGTGGCCTTTATTACTCACTGGGAAACAAAAAAATCTTCGCGTTGAAATAAAAAGTCACTCAACTCTTTCCTATTCTCTAAGCAATGCTTCTTGAGGAAAACACGATGGCAAAACCGATAAAAATCACACTATACCGATGGGCTGGAAGTTGGGGTCCATTTAAAGTCACCATCCCTTGCGGCGAGTGTACGCTCACCAAGGACATTTTGACTGACACCTTCAATAATGAACTGGAGGGCATTCCCATCGAGTTAGAAGTCAAAGACTGGCTATCGTACTGGTGGGAACCCTTGAAATTGGGCGCATGGCACGCCCCAATATTGGTCGTTGAAGGTAAAGTGATCAGCCAAGGAGAAGCGTTAAATCGAGGTGTTTTGGTTCAATCTGTGATCAAAGAGTGGGCACAACGTGACGAGTTAACTGGCAATATTGTGTATGGAAAAGCCACTTGCCCGTACTGCGTAAAAGCAAAGAAATTGCTGGATGAAGCGGGAATTCAATACACCTATCATGATGTCGTCAAAGAAAGTGCGGCGCTGTACCGGATGATCCCAGAAGTTAAAGCCATCATTGGTCAAAAAACGCCCGTCACCGTGCCACAAATTTGGCTAGAAAGCCGCTATATCGGCGGGTGTGATAAATTGGAAGATTGGCTAACCAAAAAAAGTCAGTAGTGCCCCAGAGCATCTGGTTACTTTAGAAGAAAAAGTACTGACACCTCAGAAACCGCCGACTCTTTAGTCAGTAATGGTATACGGGCTCTTTGTGGACGAATGGTGGACGAATTTGCACAGTCATTTTTACCCCAGTAAATAAAGCAAAGCCCCAGCTTGTTACCAAGCTAGGGCTTTTTGATTCTTAGGCATTCACTATTTACTGAATTTCTTCACTAGCGTTTTAATGAAAGACTTTTTCTTTGCTTGTGGTTTGCCATGCATTGCATCATACATCGCTTTTTTTGCGATCAGTTGACCAACGTAAGCACCACCTAATTCATAACCCATGAATCACCTCAACATGTAATTTATTTACCTAACGAGGTGTATATTAGTCCAAAAAAGAACAAAAACAAGACTTGAGTCACAAAATAAAGTAATTAATTTTCAGTTAACCTCGTTTAGGCTGCTTATAGGTTTTACCAGCAGCCAAGTAAGTTTCTTTCTGCTTAACTTCAAACATGGTTTCAAAAAACCAAGCAACAAACTTAATAACGTCATCGCCTTCATTCATAATGTGTTCAACAAACTCTTCTTCTTCACCTTGCTCATTTTCTTGCAACACGACGTGGTAAATGCGTTGCTCCCCATCCACTTCGGCTAAAGCAAACTGACCCACTAACGATAAGGCTGCTTCAGCAATATCTTGATCTTCAAATACTTTCAGCATATCTAACGCTTGAGGAAGTGTTTTTTGCTCGCACAAGCTTTTGACTAATGCTTGAAATTCATCTTGTTGCATTGATTTTTCCGTCGAATTAATGTCGCCGAGATTATACCTCAAATTATTTCTCTTGTGCCGACATGTACGATGTAAATGCACCACTAGACTTAAACCGCTTCAAACCGGAAGGGTATAAACAAGCATTAAGCGAATTTGGTTTGACGTAAGCGATAGGAAGAACACAACACCAAAAACATAGCGCAACTGGTTGCTAAATAGAACCAGCCTAGCGACATCTGACTCGTGATCCATATTTCCACCAAGTATCCCCCTAAAAATCCAGCTAAACACATTTGAATGGATCCAGATAGAGCCGCAACGGAGCCCGCTTGAGTTTTGTGTGGCCCAAGCAGCATGCTGGTGGATAATGGAAATGAGATACCTTGCGCAACCGTTAACCAAGTAAATCCCCACACTAAATTGAACACGCTCATCGGTGTTATCAGTAACCAAACACCAGCAAAAGCCATAATGACAATCGCCAAAGCAAGTAAACGTTGGGATGAAAAACGATCATTGAGTAAGTTAACGGCAACACTGCCTATCATCAAACCCGCGGAAGGGACGATCATTACGGTTCCATAATCGGCGGCCGTTAACCCCAGCTTGTTTTGCAAGAGAAAAGGCAGCACCGACAGAGTCACTAAACTAGATAAATAGCTGATCCAGTTGTAACTGGCGCTGGTCAGCACTTGGGAATTTTTCAAGAGTAGCAAGTAGTTATGCAATACGGCCTTCGGTTGAAACCGATGTTTCGCGTATGGCAACGTTTCTGGCAATATCCACCAACCTAAAATAAAAATGGTACAGATATACATTAATACGAACACAAACACGGACTGCCAGCTTAAATGAAAGGCAAGCCACCCACCGAGTACGGGGGCAATAATTGGCATAATTGAGGCGGTGATGGCGATGTAAGAAAGCGCCTTTGTTAATTGCAGACCATCATAACTGTCACGCAGCACACTGCGGCCAAGAACAGAAGCACTTCCCGCGCCAAGCCCTTGCAGTAGGCGACCAGCAGCCAACGCATGAAAATTATCCGAAAAACAGACACACAATACTGTACCGGCCAAATAGATCCCCTGCCCGAGTAAAAATGTCGGGCGTCTACCAACCGCATCAGACAATGGCCCGTAAAAAAGCTGTGACATCCCAAACGCCACTAAAAAGAGCGTAACGAGCCATTGAATACTGGCTTGGTCAACCATTAAGTCTCGGCTGATCAGCGGCAGTGCAGGTAAATAGATGCTCACCCCAACTTGGCCCGTGGCAATGATCATCATCGCCAATAACATCGGCGTCTTTTTAAATGGTGTGCTAGCGAGAGTTTTCATGGGTTGCTAAGTGAGCTCTTATCGTCGGTAGATGTGGTGTCAAAATACGTTTTCAGTATATATTGGCAACTCAGATTTGATAATAAAGCACTCAGGAAATGAATTAGTTCCAATGAGGAATGAGTACGGTAACGATGGATTGGATACAAAATGTTAAAACATACATGCGAGTGGTTGAAGAAGGCAGCTTTAACGGTGCGGCACGTAAGCTCAATACCACCAGCTCAGCAATCAGTAAACGAGTACATTGGCTGGAAGAGAAAATTGGCGTGCAGTTACTTAAGCGCACCACACGAACGGTGACACAAACCGAAGCGGGTGCTCTCTTTTATGAGCGAGCAAAAGCACAACTTGAAAGTTGGCAATCGGTGGTTGATGAAACACGCTCTGTCAGCCAAACTCCCGCTGGCCTGCTAAAAATTGGGGCGACACTCTCTGTGGGCTCAAAATTTTTGGTGCAGTATTTAGATGAATTTCTACAGCGCTACCCTGACATTCGAATCCAACTGACCACAACAACTCCGGGGCAATTGCCCGAACTTCACCTTGATTTATTCATCAGCCGAGAAATTGACCAACTCAATTCCCTCAGTTTTAAAGCCTCACCCCTATTTGAACATAGGGCCGGCTTTTATGCTTCTCCTAACTATATTGAAAAATATGGTATGCCCAAATCTGCCGAACAGCTTCAACAGCACAATGTCTTGATTTGGGGAGAACACACAACGCGCGAATTAAAAACCTCAACGGGCAAACGCCTATCGTTATCGGGTAACTTCGCGACAACCAATCCAGAAGCACTTTTCTATGCAGGCAAAAATGGCATGGGAGTGATTGTCACCAACGACGTGATGGTCAAAGAAGAGCTACGTTTGGGCAATCTGGTACGTTTGCTACCCGATATCACCGTTGATCAAGCAACGGTTTACGCTTATTACCCTAAACTTGATTATCAACACACTCGAACTCATTTATTTCTCAACTACTTAAAAGAAAAATTAACGAATGAAGCTAGGTAACTAAATTGGGGTTACGTCTATTTCCATCACAAAATTGTCCACCAGAGCAAATTTACCCTAGACAAAAAAGTACTCATAAAACTCTGCAACTAAGCCGCTGAATAACCAATATTTTATTTTTTTACGTCTCAAGTACCCATCATTGCGAGTGGCAAAACTGCGCAATGTCGACCATAGTCACTAAGTGCATATTCTAAAAAAACAGAGTACGACATATGACTAAAACATCATTGGCTAGGGATGCAGTTAGTCTAAACACCATTAACGAGCTCATGCTGCTCGATGGCTCTGAGTTACATGATCGGGCCACATTGGTGCTGCATACACATTTTCAAACCTGCTGTACATGCATCGTCGAGTTAGACAAATGGCATTACAGAGCTCACACCTTATCTCATGCTGGTGAGACGCCAGACAACAACGACACGGGTTATCCGCTCAGGGGAACACCGTGTGAGCAAGTGTGGAAATCAAAACAGGAATACTGTCTGTTTCCATCACAAGTGACCAAAATTTTTCCTGATGACAAGTTTCTAATTGAAAATAAGATTGATGCCTATATCGGTATTCCCCTACGTGCCAAGAATGGCGAAATACTCGGAATGCTCGTGTCTACCTTCTATTCTCCCATCGAAGATGAGGAATTCGTGATTGGCTACCACCGAATCATTGCGAACATAGTCGTTCACAGCCTGCGCAATAAGTGGTTGAGCGAACGCTCTGACAGCTTGGTTAATCAACTTAGCTATGAAGTTTCTCACGACAACCTGACTGATTTAATGAACCGCAGTTATCTAGCTGACAAATTAGAACGCTTAGTTGAAACAACCAATGAACCGTTTACTCTTGCTTATTTAGACATCGATAATTTTAAATCGATCAATGACTTATATGGGCACTATATTGGCGACCAAATCATTAAGTTTGTGGCTAATGCCATCATTAAAAGCGTTCCGGAAGAGAATTTGGCATTTCGAATCGCAGGGGATGAATATGCGTTTATCACCTTCTCTAATGATCCGTTGCAAATCTGCCGCTGTATATTGGATAAGCTAAATACAGGTTATGTCGATGCATCACATCGCATTAAAATTAGCTTAAGCATTGGCATTTCAAGGAAAACTCAAGAGACAATCACGGCCGATCAACTGATTCTCAATGCCTGTTTAGCACTCAAAGAGTGTAAGCAAACTCGCGGTAGTAATATCCGTTGCTATGATACCCATCTGAGTGACCAATACCATCGTCAAACCCAAATCACAGAAGCTCTACGCCGTGAACTCAATAAGTTAACCAGTAAAAATAGTGAACTATTTGTGGTGGCGCAACCGATCGTCAGTCGTCACCAAGAACAGTGGAACTATTTTGAGATTCTCACTCGCTGGAATAGCGAAACTCTGGGTGCGATTTCACCGATTGAGTTTATCGATACTGCTGAGCAGTCAGGTTTAATTGTGGAATTAGGAGAACGCATTGTTGAGCTGGCATGCCTAGCAAAAGTTGAGCTAGAGGAGGGCTTAGGCTACAAGGTAAAATTAGGACTTAACTGTTCGGCACATGAACTGATCAACTCCAAGCGCTATCTCGAACACTTAATGCAAACCATTACTCAATACGGCTTTGAGCCTAATGAATTCACAATTGAGCTCACCGAAACAGTACTACTTTCACAAACCAGTGAAGTTAGATACATCTTAGATAAGCTCAGACTACTTGGTTTTACCATCGCGCTTGATGACTTTGGCACTGGCTATTCGAGCTTGAATTACATCCATAGCTACCCCATCGATTGCATTAAAATTGATGCCACTTTTATCAAAAACATGGTGTGTAACGAAACAGCGGAGCGCGTAGTTTGGTTGATTATTCAATTGGCAAATCAACTTCGAGTTGATCTCGTCGCAGAAGGGGTGGAGAACCAAGAAGCTCTGGAGAAACTCTATGCTATGGGCTGTGAACAGATCCAAGGTTACTATTTTTCAAAGCCAGAAACACCGCACTCTATCGTGACTCACTGGAACAACATGAGCCATGTACGGCGCGCATAAAAAACCCTCACTCTGAAAGTGAGGGATTACTAATATCCATTATGCTATCAAATTAAGACTCTTGGTCAGCCGAAGACTCACTGGTGGCATACCGCAGTTCTTGCTGCTGAAGCATAGAATCGAGTTCATTACGCCTTGCAACAAACCCCGCCATCTCTTTTTTAGGCACTGAGTTTGCCATTGGTATGTTGGCGGTCATGGCATTCACTGCGCGATCTCGAACCATCAGCTCATAATGCAGATGAGGCCCAGTGACTCGGCCCGATTGCCCAGATAAACCGATCCGCTCACCTCGCGATACTTTCTGACCTTTACGCACTAAAATTTTACTCAAATGCAAATAGCGTGTTTTGTAAGTACTGCCATGTTGTATCACCACGTAATTACCCGCATAAGGGTGCTTACGCGTCATGATCACCGTACCATCGCCAGTCGAGAATACCGGAGTACCGACTGGTACACCAAAATCAGTACCATTGTGCGGAGCCACTCTTTTTGTGACTGGGTGCAGGCGATGCGCATCAAAGTTAGAGGTAATGCGTTTATTTGTCGTCGGATAGCGTTGAAATGCGCGCTGTAAACTATCGCCATTTTTGTCATAGTACTGCCCATCACGGTGTAAATAAGCAGAAACGTCTTTGCCTCGACTGTAGATTTTAATCGCTTGGATTTCACGATTGCCCGTCAATTTCTCACCGACAAATTGACGAGATTGAACCACTTCAAATCGATCGCCAACCCTAAGATCACGAGAGAAATTGAGTTTATCTTTAAGTAAAGAGACGATCTGTTCTATCTCAGCGCTGCCTAACCCTATCGAATTGACCGACTGAGAAAAGCTGCCTTGGATCTCGCCAACCATGGCGAACTCTTTCCATACACCCGGTATTTTAACATCTTGAAACTCATAGGTACCATCATCTAAACGTGAATATACCGCGCGCTCGACTAGGCTAAATTCTAGCTCCATTTTGGAAAGCGCATTTCCATTTTGCGCTTTCCAAAACCTGAGGATGTTGCCAGGTTTTAACGTATCCAATGCGAGGTAGTTTAAATCGGTTTCCATAATCTTCATCAAGTCTTGGTAACCAAAGCCAAGTTGATTAAAGATAGTACTTAAATTGTCACCAGATTTAATCTCATATTCAAAATCCGGAAGATTTTTTACCTCAATAGCATCAGATAAAATCGACTGAACAATTTGAGTTTCGGTAATAGAGAGATCAATTTGGCGCTGTAAGGAGCTATCCTGAATAGACGAGGAAAATGCGATGGCCGCGACAATCGGTAGGCCAATAATCGACGCTTTTTTTGGAAGTGAAAGCTCAGAAAAGCGCAGAATGAGAGAACGAGGAAGCACTATCTATCCTGTGGATTAAGTCAAAAGAGCCTCAAGATTAAGACTTTCTGTTTCAAAAGTCACCTATATCGTGTGATTCTATGGTCAAAAAAGGCACCGGAGTGCCTTATAACAAATCAACAATTACACGTAAAAATGAGTACTGTCCTAATCATGTTTCACGCTTTCACAAGATTTATCAACAACCTATTGATAAGTCGTTACTAGGCTATTTTCCTCGCCAAAACCATTGGCAATGTACTGGTCAGCGCTAGGATCGTTAACCCATTGTTGGTCATCCAACAAGTAACGAAATTGAAATTCAGCATCTTTAGGTAAACGGGTTTTAAATTTAAAACTATTACTTTTCGCCACCTTTTTCATTGGTTCTGGTTGCCAGTCAAGAAAGTCCGCTACTATCGCAACATTTCCAGCCGTATCTGGGACGTCCACTTCAAAGGTCACTTCGACTTCTTCTTTTGTTTTAAAAAAACGTTTATTAATCATCACAAACTCCATCTCTGTATAAAAAACATCCTACCTAGTGAATCATAAGAAAATAGACTCACATCCACAACTCTAAATAGTAAAAATTCCGCCGCCGAACCACTATATTTATAACCTCCGTTGAATATTCACCCCTCTTTACAGCATTTTAAATGAGCGTAGAATCCACCGCGCTTTCTATTTTCCCCTATTTTCAATAAGGTTATCAATTATGTTTGCCGTATATGAATCCTATAAAGCCGGTCTGCTACGACCAAAACAGTGGCTAAATAATATCAGTGCAGGTTTGATTGTAGGGGTTGTCGCTCTGCCACTGGCGATGGCATTCGCTATTGCTTCTGGCGTGAAACCGGAGCAAGGGATATACACCGCCATTATTGCAGGCGTTATCGTTTCACTGTTTGGCGGCTCGCGAGTGCAGATAGCCGGCCCAACGGGTGCTTTCATCGTGATACTCGCTGGAATTGTTAGCCAGTATGGGGTCAGTGGGTTGCAGATAGCCACTATGATGGCCGGTGTGATTCTATTGGTTCTGGGGGTCGCAAAACTCGGTAGCATCATCCGCTATATTCCTGACCCCGTAATCGTCGGCTTCACCAGCGGTATCGGTGTCATCATCTGGGTTGGGCAATGGCAAGAATTCTTCGGCCTCCCCAAAATCGAAGGTGAGCATTTTCATCAAAAATTAGTGTCTATTTTCCATGCCTTTCCGCAGATGGATTGGGCCACCACAAGCCTTGCATTATTTTCACTCGCGCTGGTTATCTTCGGTCCTAAGATCCCGAAGCTCTCGAAAGTGCCAGGGCCACTGCTTGCTCTCGTCACAGTTACCGTGTTGCAATATTTTGTTGGCTTTGAAGGGATCCGCACGATTGGATCGGCTTTTGGAGGCATACCTCAAGGACTGCCAGAGTTTTCGCTTCCAGAAGTTAGCTTCTCTCAAATTATTCTATTGATTGGCCCTGCTTTTGCGATTGCCATGCTAGGTGCGATTGAATCATTGCTTTCTGCGGTGGTCGCCGATGGTATGGCGGGTACCAAACACAACTCAAACCAAGAATTAGTCGGCCAAGGTATCGCTAATATCGTGGCTCCTCTCTTCGGTGGTATTGCAGCAACAGGCGCCATTGCACGTACTGCAACCAATATACGCAACGGGGGGACAAGCCCACTTTCGGGCGTGGTGCACTCGCTCACTCTGGTCATTATCCTTATTGCACTTGCACCATTAGCCGTCAATATTCCACTGGCAGTACTCAGTGCGATTTTGTTCGTCGTAGCATGGAACATGAGTGAAGTTCCCCACTTTATTAAATTGGTTAAACGCGCACCCAAAGCCGATGTGGTTATTTTGTTGCTAACCTTTGGATTAACCGTGTTTGCTGACTTAGTTGTCGCCGTCAATATCGGGGTGATCATCGCTACCCTTCACTTTGTAAAACGTATGGCATCTAGTGTTGAGGTAAAAGCCAGTACACACCATGAGCTCAGTGCTGAGCTGCTTCGTCATGGGCAAACTCAGTTACCAAGAGAGCTCGCCGTTTATGCCTTAGAAGGCCCATTTTTCTTTGCTGCGGCTGAAACCTTTGAGCGTGTGATGAGCAGCATTCAAGAGCAGCCAGAAATTTTAATTATTCGCCTTAAATGGGTTCCATTTATGGACATTACTGGCCTGCAATCCATTGAGGAAATGATCGAAAACTTCCATAAAAAGAATGTGCAAGTGTTGATCTCTGGTGCAAATACTCGTGTTGCAATGAAACTGAAAAAAGCGGGGATTGTTGATTTGGTCGGTGAAGATAATTTCTTTAGTCAATTCGATGATGCGCTTAGCGTTAGCCTACAACGTTTGAATATCAGTACAGCTCAATAAAGCTCATTGGACCTATACATTTTTGGCCTTTAGCCTCCGGTTAAAGGCCTTTGACTGACCCGTCCCTCTTACCTTAACCACCCAATTTTCCTCAGCCCTCCTTAATTCTTTTTAAAACGCACGCCTCAATCACCAACAGATTATTAACCAATGCAACAATAACAAAACAAATGACCATGTTATCTGAGAATAACAGCTCTTTTGTTTGAATACTTAACCTTGATTAATGAATAGTATTGCAAGCCATCTTAAAAATAGATATTCTTGCCTGCAATGACTAAATAGAGCTATTTAGTGCATTTTTATGCCACCAGTTGGTGACTATTGACCCGCAGTAATACGAGACACGACATGCAAGATAACGCTCAAACTATTGAAGCTCCTGTAGCACCAACACAAAGTAGCTTTTGGATGTTTTTCATCCCTTCGTTAATTGGTCTATTTTTGTTTATGGCGCCAATTAGCTACCAAGGTGACTTAACCATTCCAGTTGCCGTCCTTGCTAAATCTATCCAAGCTATTTTGGGCGATTACCTTGTTGCAATAGTGACAGTGATCATCGCCTTTATGTCTGCAGCTTCCATTTTATGTAAAATTTTTCAACCTGCATTCATTACAAAGAGTCCTTTCTTAAATGGGCTTTTTAATCCATCGGCTCTTTGGTTAGCCGTCCGTGTATTTGGTGGTATCGCCGTCATCATGACGTTTTTCCAAATCGGCCCGAAGGCTATCTGGGAAGAAAACACTGGCGGTATGGTTCTTGAGAGTTTATTACCCACTTTATTTTCTGTATTTATTTTTGCAGGGCTTTTGCTGCCTTTACTGCTTAACTTCGGGCTACTGGAGCTATTTGGTAGTTTATTAAGCAGAATCATGCGTCCAGTTTTCAACCTTCCAGGCCGTAGCGCAATCGACTGCATGGCTTCTTGGTTGGGCGACGGTAGTGTCGGTATTTTGCTGACCAGCAAACAGTACGAAAGCAAATTCTACACACAGCGTGAAGCCGCTATTGTTGGTACAACGTTTTCTGCCGTTTCAATTACCTTCAGCTTAGTCGTTATTGCGCAAGTTAAGCTAGAGCATCTGTTCCTACCTTTTTATGGCACCATTTGCCTTGCAGGCTTTGTTGCAGCGATCATCATTCCTCGCCTGCCACCATTAAGTTTCAAAAAGAACACTTATATTGATGGTACCTCTCCAGCTAAAGATGCCGATGCAGTTCCAAGCGGCCATACCTCGTTCTCATGGGGGATGGAATTAGCACTGGCGAAAGCAAGCCAAGTTAAATCTGCAAAATCGATCTTCGCTGAAGGCATGCGTAACGCTGTTGATATGGTGTTTGGTGTGCTACCTGTCGTGATGGGCTTGGGTACTCTGGCTCTGATTGTTGCAGAATACACCTCTGTATTTTCTGTATTGGGCCAACCGTTTATTCCTTTTCTAGAATTGCTTGGTGTACCTGAGGCTGTTCAAGCATCTCAAACCATTGTGGTCGGCTTTGCGGATATGTTTATTCCCGCGATTCTTGCGGCTTCCATTGATAATGAAATGACACGTTTCGTGATTGCGGCCATGTCAGTGACTCAGTTGATCTATATGTCTGAAGTGGGTGCATTAATGTTAGGCAGCAAAATTCCTGTCAACATACTTGAGCTGTTTATCATATTTATTCTGCGTACGCTCATTACACTGCCAGTGATAGCGGGTGTAGCACATCTCATTTTTTAGTAAACAATGCAGCAGTAACGGCACTAATAACATTTCAATATGCAAGTCCCCACTTATGTGGGGATTTTTTTGTTCTAAACTAAAGATTGATTCGACCAAATTAACAGAAATATAAATAGAAAATAATTTCATTGATTAAATTATCACCTTATACTTTTAGCCTATGCTCTAAGAAAAAAGCAGAAGTAAATAAGGTAGTTTATGATGAGATGGATAACCGCTTTACCACTTATTTTTTTCAGCTTATTTATTCATGCTGCAAGCTTAACTATTACCCTCCCAAACCAAGATCGGGTTACTTATTCTCTTGCACAATTGGCAGAGAGACTGCCTCGTGAAACCTTCACGACTCAGCTTCCTTGGTTACCAAAAGAAAATACTTTCACTGGTTTTAAAGTTATTGATTTAATTAATTATTTTCAAGTTGGACAGGTTTCTTCTGTATCATTTTTGGCCATTAATGATTACGCCGCTAATATTGCAATTGAAAACTTAACTCGCTATGAACCCATTATTGCTTATCACATGAATGGCGATGAAATGAAAATAAGAAACAAGGGGCCGTTTTGGCTGATCTACAATCTAGATAAATATCCACAAATAGACAATGACATTTATTACACCCAGATGGTGTGGCAGTTAGAAAAACTATTGATTCACGGTAAATAATGAATTTTACAAAATACAGCACTTTACACCCGTTGCTATACCGAGCAAAAACACTGTTGATTGTCCTGTCAGTCGCTTTGATCGTCGCTAATTTGTATATACTTTCGACCACACGCTCTTTAGCCAACTCCTATACCGACCAACGTAACTATGCAACTTGGTATTTATTCCAGCTCACCAAAGAGTATTCTGAGCTGGTTGCTTCGATTCCTTATTACCTAGAGTCAAAGGAGAAGAGAGCGCACACTTGGCTGCAGTATGAGCTGATTTGGAGCCGTTTTGACTTGATTCTAACGAGTAAGGAATCGGATAATTTTATGGGGAGAACGGATTCCCAGCATTTCTTTAAGAACAACTTTGATGATTTCAAAATATTAGAAAGCTTATTGCTGGCCGTTAAAGATCAAAAGTCATTGGCTGTATTTGAAAAACATGCTCGCTTGATTTACGACCAGATTATCGGCTATGTAAACCAAAACTTTCAACTGCAAAGCCCTATCTATCTCGAGCAAAAAGAAAAAGCAAATAGGCTAACACAGGTACAATTTCTGCTGATGTTCTTGATGCTGGGTTGCATTGGCTTAGTTAGCTATATTTTTCATAAAGAAGCGGTTGCTCAGCGTACCTTAGCGTTAACTGACCCTCTAACTGGGCTTGCTAACCGCCTTGCTATGTTTGAAGAGCTGAATCAAATTTCTACCAACAACCCCTTCTCTCTCTTTCTTCTCGACTTAAATGGCTTTAAGCCCATTAACGACCAAAATGGTCATAAAGCAGGGGACAGTGTATTGCAGCAAGTAGCGTTTCGCTTAACACATTCGATTCCAACCTTTGATTATTCGGTATTTCGTATGGGGGGAGATGAGTTTGCCCTAATCATCCATAGCGTAGATGCGATGGAACTGAGCATTATGCAACGCCACATTAAAGCGTGTTTTAAAGAGAATTTCTTCGTGGATAATGGAGTGGGAGCAAAACTTTCAACCAGTATCGGTATTGCCTCTTTTCCTAAAGATTCAGCCAATATTAATCAATTAATACATATTGCGGATAAGAATATGTATGCAATGAAGTTTCTACAAAAAAGCCCCTCTGTATGAGGGGCAAAGTTACCATCGCTTTATAGTTATAATGAGTCCGCTATTATTTCAGGTTAGTCGCTGCAATAAGTGACTAGCCGAAATCGCCATTGACATATCCCATAGTTCTATCATCTTTAGGATTGTTGAAAATCACTTGTGTATCATTGTGTTCAACCAATTCCCCCATTAAGAAAAACGCCGTGCGATCTGAAATACGACGCGCTTGCTGCATTGAGTGCGTGACAATAACGATGGTGTAATTCTTTTTCAGCTCTTCCATCAATTCTTCAATTTTGTGTGTTGCAATCGGGTCAAGTGCGGACGTTGGTTCATCCATCAAAATCACATCCGGCTCCATCGCTATCGTACGTGCGATGCACAAACGCTGTTGTTGACCACCAGAGAGACCAAACGCATGCGACTTCAAGCGATCTTTTACTTCATTCCACAACGCCGCGCCTCGCAATGAACGCTCAACCACTTCATCGATGTGCTTTTTATCTTTAATCCCTTGTGCGCGTAACCCATACGCCACGTTTTCATAAATACTCATTGGGAACGGATTTGGTTTTTGGAACACCATTCCCACTTTGATTCGCAGATCTGCAACATCAATATTGCCGTAAATATCTTGCCCATCCATCGCCAATTTACCGGTGATAGTCACGCCTTCAATGAGGTCATTCATTCGGTTCAAACAGCGTAATAAAGTCGATTTTCCACAGCCAGAAGGGCCAATCAGCGCTGTCACTTGACGAGTTGGAATAGGCAGGTTGATTGATTTTAGCGCTTGGTTATCGCCATAAAAAAGGTCTAGGTTTTCAATATTAAATTTGTTCATTCTTGTTATCTCTCAAAATTCTGTAAATCGCGCCCAACGCTCTGCTTAATAAGAAGCTGTGTTAAATCGTCTTGCGATTAGCTTCGTCACCATGTTGATCAGTAGCACAACCACAATCAGCACGGTTGCTGTGCCGTAGGCTTGATTCCACTCTTCAACCGTGAACAGCTCTGTTGTGAGTTTGTAAAGGTGAACGGTTAGGGTGCGGCCTGAATCGAGCAATGAATCAGGAATACGTGCTACCATTCCTGCGGTTAAAAACACAGGAGCCGACTCACCAATAACACGACCAATACTCAAAATAATTGACGTGAGGATGCCGGGCATTGCACTTGGCAAAATCAGACGCCAAATGGTGTATATTTTTGAGGCTCCAAGACCATAAGAACCTTCGCGATAAGTTTGAGGAACGGCCATCAACGCTTCTTCTGTGGTCCGAATGATCACAGGCAAAATCAAAATGCTGAGCGTTAGCGCACCCGACAAAATAGAGAAGCCTAAGCCTAGAATCACCACAAAGAAGGTCATGCCAAATAGACCAAAGATAATGGAGGGGATCCCCGCCAAAGATTCGGTACAAAAGCGGATCACTTTCACCAAGCGGCTACCGATTTTGGCGTATTCGGTAAGATAAATCGCCGTCATAATACCCAACGGGGCGGCCACCGAAATAGAAGCGATCACCATATAAATCGTCGATATGATCATCGGGAAGATCCCGTGTTCATTGCCAGTACGGGTGTAATCGTCAGTAACGAAATTCCAATCTACGTGTTGTAGCCCGTTAGAAAGGATGTACCAGATAATCCAAAATAGGAAGCCGACTGTTACAGCGGCCGCAATCCAAATAGATATTTTCAATACGTTATCTTTTAGCTGGCGGGCACGTTTTAGTTTTACTGTATCCATCACTATTACCTCGCTCTCTCACGGTTTAAATAGAGCAATGTGGCATTCAAGATCATGATGAATGCCAATAGCACAACGCCTGTTGCATAAAGCGCACTGGCATGAACACCACTTGCGTAAGACATTTCAATCGCAATATTGGCTGTCAGCGTGCGTGCTGAGTCTAAAATACCTTCAGGCATCGCTGGCGCGTTGCCCATCACCATAATAATGGCCATGGTTTCACCGAGCGCGCGCCCAATTCCTAAGATGACGCCGGTCATAATTCCGGAACGAGCTGCCGGTACCAGCAATTTGAAGATGGTAAAAATACTGGATGCACCTAATGCCAAAGAACCTTCTTTGTACGCATGAGGGACTGCGCGAATAGAAGTCTCGGACACGGTAATCACCGTCGGTAAGATCATGACACCAAGCACAATAATGCCCGCGAGAATGGTATTGCCCGCAGGAACTTGGAAAATGTCCTGAATCAAAGGAACAATAATCACAAGACCAAAGAAACCATAGACCACAGAAGGAATACCAGCGAGCAATTCAACGGCTGGGCGAATGATATTCGCGACACGTTTTGGTGCGACTTCGGCAATAAAGATAGCGGTGAGTACGCCCACAGGCACACCAACGATAACCGCACCAAACGTTGAAACCACAGAAGCGACAATCATAGTTGCCACACCATACAGAGCTGGCGGCAACCAATCTTGTCCAAGGACGATACCCGAGATACCCACTTCTTGAAATGCGGGAATACTTTCGCGGAAAATGAAGTAGGCAATGATGGCAAGAGACACAATGCCAATAATGGCACTGGTAAGAAACAACCCGTGGAAAATGCGCTCTTTCCAGTCCACACGCTTTTTAGCACGAAGTGCACGTTTGGAAGCTTGCGTAGAAACGTTGTTCATAAGCTTTTCACTATTTGTTGCGATGGTCATAGTATCAATCTCACTATTCGATGGAATCGACGTGGATAGAAAAGGCTCAGCCCCAACGATGGGCTAAGCAAACTTTTAAAGTTATTTCCCCAAACAACTTGAAGTGGCGGCTAAACAGCAAGTCAGTGAATTCCCATCCACATGGATAAAGCATGTGTTTGGGCTGAACGAAACAACGTCGCTGCACCTTCAAGTCGAATGGGAGAGTCTATTAGTTCACTGCGATATAGTGATGTTCTGCAACGAGTTTTTGAGCTTCAGGCGTTAGCATCCAATCAAGGAACTGTTGCGTTTGAGCGGATGGTTGGCCTTTTTTGTACAGTACAAGGAAAGGACGAGCCACTTTGTATGAACCATTTTTCACGTTATCTACCGATGCATCAGTACCGTCTACCGCTAAGGCATGAACCGTGTTATCAACGGTGCCAAGAGAGATGTAACCGATGGAATAAGGGTTAGACGCAACCATAGTTTTCAAACTGCCGTTACCGTTAGCTACTTGAGCTCGTTGAGAGATAGCAGATACCGTCTTGTCTGAGATTTTTTTTGTCAGTTTCATAATCTCTTCGAATGCACCACGAGTCCCTGATGCGGTATCGCGAGTAATTGCAACGATAGGTTTGTCTTCACCACCGACATCTTTCCAATTCGTGATCTCGCCTCGGTAAACAGCAGAGACTTGTTCAGCACTCAACCCTTTTACTTTATTGCTTGGATGCACAACCACCGCTATACCATCAAGCGCGATCTTTTCTTCAACTAATGATGCTTCTTTTTCTGAGCTTTTTAGGCCACGTGAAGACATACCAATATCCGCACTGCCGTTCTTAGCGGCTTTAATACCGGCAGAAGAACCTGGGCCTTGAACCTCAATAAACACGTCCGCGTTTTTCTTCATATATGTTTCAGAGAAAACTTCCATCAATGGCGTTACGCTGCTAGAGCCAACAGCAGAAATGGTTTCTTTTGCAAAAACTGGGTTAACTGCCAATGCACCTAAAAGAGCGATTGCACCGATTACTGTCTTTTTCATCACAAATATCCTTAAGAGGCTTTATTGCCGTTGTGTATTGAACGAAACTCACTTTAGGACGCAAATATGACAGTTGTGTTTCACTTAGTTTAAAACTAGATGACACAGTAAAATATTTTAGGAAAACAGAGGAAGGGCAGCGCATTTTTGAGTGCATCGCTTAAGATCAATCTGAAAAAATTGGCAAAGTCATTAGGTGCCGCCGCGAGTCAGAAATTATCCATTTATTACCCGACCACCAGCAGAGCACCCCATTCTAAGTTCGATTTATAGGGGTGAATTTTATGAACGCTCAAATACCGGTTTCGCCAATTTTCTCAGCAGATTCGGCTTTTTCACCACCAGATAAACAGCCGTAACGGCAAGGCAGAAGCCCGCTACACCAAACCCATCCAATGATTCATCAAAAGCAAGCCATGCTTGAATGGCGGTAGTTGGCGGTACAAGATAAAACACTGAAGCCACACTTGAGGCCGCACCGTGTTCAACCATATACAACAGCAATAAAATAGAGACACATGACAGCACCACAACCAGCCATACCAGTGTCATGATAAAGGTCGGTGTCCATTGCACTTGCATGGTTTCAAAGCTCCAAGCCCAAGGTAAAAATAGGCATAACGCAGCCACATATTGCACGGTAGCGCTGCCAATCATATCCACACCTTGGCAAAATTTTTTCTGATATAAGGTGCCGAGCGTGATGCCGAGCAGAGATAACAAACACAAACTAATGGCAGGCCATTTGTGTACTTCCGATTGCCACTCAATGTTACCCATCAAAACGAGACTTATCCCAGAAAACCCAAGAGCTAACCCTAACCACTGCGCCAGATTAAAGCGCTCTGTACTCATAAAAACCAGCAGCAGCGCAGTCAAAATAGGTTGTGTCCCCACCAGCAGAGCACTTAAACCTGCTGGCATTCCCCAAGAAATCGCTTGGTAGGTTCCGCCCAAATAGCAACCATGGATCAACACACCCGTTATACAGGAATGCCACAAATGGCGACCACGTGGAATGCGCCTTTTGAGCAATAATAACAAACCAATAAAAAGCACCACGTTCGCCACCATGCGCAGCGTGAGCAGCGTGGCAGGTTCCGCATACATTAAGCCAAACCTTGCGCCAACGAAACCAGATGCCCATAGCACGACAAACAAGAACGGGATCATTCTTACAAACATCACAAAATTCCTAGCCACAATCGATTCTATGCTGCTACTTTATTTGGGTACAGTTATGCGCAAAAGGCACAGATTTGAATAATTTAGTGGGTACAGAATGAAAAGTAAGCTTAAAAACACGGATCCTAAATATACTGAACCTAAATATACTGAGGTAAAACGTCATCTTAAGCAGACCATCGACGATGGTTTATTCCACGCACACGATAAAATGCCTTCCATTCGCCAGCTATGCGAACAACTGTCTGTCAGCAAAAATACCGTTATTCGTGCTTATCAAGAGTTAGAAGCGATGAATATCGTCTACTCTCAGCCTCGTTCAGGCTATCGAGTCCAAGGTGCTGTAACCCCTTTGGAGATTCCGCTGCCACAACCCAATAGCATTGACCTGCTCTCTTTATCTAAATCAATTTTGGTTCAACCCACAGTGAAACATCACATGCCCGCAGGTTCAGCGCATCCTAATACGCAAAGCGCCGCGATTCGTAGTTTGTATGCAGAAATTGGCCGCCACAGCCGCCAGCAAACGCACATTCCTAGCCACTATCAACTACCGCCAGGTAATAGCCATTTAGTCAAACAACTGCTAAAAATATCGCAAGATTTGGGCCTACAAATCAAAGCACAAGAAATCGCCATTACGCATGGCGGTCAGCAGGCCATCAGCCTCGCATTTCGTGCATTAACCAAGCGCGAAGACATTGTGGCCGTTGAGTCACCTTGTTATTTTGGCACGCTGCTGTTGCTTGAATCATTAGGCTTAAAAGTGGTGGAGATCCCCAGCCATAGTGTCGAAGGCATCGACATCAGCGCCCTCGAACAAGCGCTATCTCAATGGCCGATTAAGGCAATTCTCGTCACGCCGAATTTTAACAACCCAACCGGTTCACAAATGCCTCTGGAAAAACGTAAACAGCTTTTGGCTGTCAGTGGTGATACACCAATTATTGAAGATGATGTGTTTGGTGGCCTGTATTTTCAAAAGCCGATACCTTGCTTGAAGATGCTGGATGGCAAAGGCCGCGTTATTTACATCAATTCGCTCTCCAAAACCTTGGATTCACGGCTGAGGATCGGTTGGATCATCGCTGGAAAGTATCAAGCGCAAATAGAAAAGATATTGCTCAGCGAGAATATGGGCAGCTTGAATTTAATCCAATCAGCCGTAGCGGAATTTCTCGAAAGTGGTAAGTACCGTCAACATCTAGCCAAAATGCGCCGTACTTACCAACTGAACCAGCAGCGCTTTGCCAAATTGCTCACCACCTCGCTCAATCACTACCCGTCGCTGCAAGGGCAGTTTCAATTAAGCCGACCTGAAGGTTCATTTTTATGCTGGCTGACACTTCCGCCATTCATCGATAGTTTTGAGCTTTATCAACGTGGCCTGCAAAACAAAATCAGCCTCCTGCCGGGGCATCTTTTTGCAACACAGGGGCAATTCCAACACTGTATCCGTTTCAGTGTAGCGAACTTTGAAGACAACATGGCATGGCAGGAAAGCATAAACAAACTGACCGAACTGATTCATCTCGCGGCATCAGATCACAAGACGTAAGCATACGCATTTTAAAAAATTGCTGACTAACCACTTGTATTGCAACAAAGTCGGCATAAGATGAATGCCTTAGTTCAATGAAGGTTTGCTATGAATAATCAATTATCATTAAGAGCGTTAGAGCGCGGTGACTTACGCTTTATCCATGATCTCAATAACAACCGCAACATTATGTCTTACTGGTTTGAAGAGCCTTATGAATCTTTTGATGAGCTGGAAGAGCTGTACAACAAGCACATTCACGATAATGCCGAGCGTCGGTTTGTGGTTGAGAACCGAGATAAGGAACTGATCGGTCTCGTTGAATTAATTGAAATTGATTACATTCACCGCAGTGGCGAGTTTCAGATCATCATCACGCCAGAGCACCAAGGAAAAGGGTTTGCACAAACCTTGATCAACAAAGCCTTAGACTACTCTTTCACCATTTTGAACCTACACAAAATCTACCTGCATGTGTCGACGGAAAACGAAAAAGCCATCCATTTATACCAAAAAGCCGGCTTTGTTGAAGAAGGGCACTTAGTTGAAGAATTCTTCATTAATGGCCAATATCGTGACGTAAAGCGCATGTACATTTTGCAAAACGCGTATCTTAATAAGCCCGCGTAACGTCATAGGAGTGAATAATGGTCACTTGCAGTCAATATGATTACATTGAGCTCGCGTGTTTGTTTCATTTGCCCGTCAAGCTCACCTTAAAAAATGGTCTTACCTATTCAGGTACCGCGATGGACACTCTGCGCAATGAACACCAACAAGAGTGCATTGTGTTGAAAAATGAGCAAAGTGAACACTTAATTGAAACCAATGCCTTATTGATGATGGAGGCATTAAGCTCACATCCTCATTTTACCCTGATCAAATTTGACTGATAAAAGAGCGTGGCAGCACAAAAGCCACGCTTACTTATTAGCTTTGCGTTAACTGGCAATATCGAGCTTGTTGCCTGTCACGCCATTAATGCGAAACCACCCAGCGATGCTGAAACGCTCAGCGTTGGTAGGTTGTACTTCATGCGGAAAACGTTCGGATAAAAAGACCAGTAAACGCCCCGCTATCGGTGCAACCGTCGCGAGATACTGATCTTCAACATCGTAAATAACCAACTCACCTGCATCAGCACCACACCACCGATCATTCATATAAAATACCGTCGTCAGTTTGCGGCTGGCGTTACCTGTAAAGGCGTCGAGGTGTTTTTGGTAGAATGCCCCTATTTCATATTTGGCAAAATGAGCTTCATATTCAAATAGCCCAAGAAAAAAGTGGCGGTTAACCTCTTGCCGAATTTGCTCCATACGTTGCAAATAGTCTTGCACAGGCAGGCCCATGCTGTTTTCAATCCACTGGATTTTATCGTTGCGTATTTCAACCTCTAATTGCAAGGCATCGTGCCTGCCAATTCGCGCCACTTGTAACTGCGGTGGCGTACACGCTCGTAGGTTTTTGGTTTGCTCTGGTGTTAAAAAGTCATCCCATATGTACCAACCTTGATCGGCAATTGCGTCCATCAATTTATCTAACGACATTTTCACACTACATATAACAAAAGTGCTGTGGTTATATCGATAGCAAGCCATAACAACAAATCGGTGTTTCGATGCTTAAGACAAGGCGAATTTGTCGAAGCCCAAACGACCCATGATATTTATAATGTAAATATTAGATCAGTAGCTTCCTATAATGATTTAATACCTCGTTTTTCACTATGATGACTCTGCACCGATATTACATTAACTATAGAGAGGCCATCATGAATCTACGACTCCTCCCGCTATCCTTTACCATAATAAGTACACTGGCTACTGCAGGAGCAAACATACAATCAACTAGCTCATTATCATTAACTGTGCCTAGCCCTAACGTTAAATCAGCAAGTGAATTTACTGTCGAAAAAAATGCCCAATTAGCAAACTACCTGGACTTTGCCAATACCCGTGATTTTGAAGATGCGACTCGCGGCTTCATTGCGACATGGCCAGAAAGTACGATTAAAGACAAAAACGGCAATGTTGTATGGGATTTTACTAAGTTCGATTTTGTCAATACCGACCACAACATTGATACTATTAACCCTTCTTTACAACGCATGGCTAAACTCAATAATCAGCATGGTTTATTCAAGGTTAAAGAGGATATATACCAAATCCGTGGCTTTGATTTGTCTGTGATGACCTTTGTCCGCGGTGAGCACGGTTGGATAGTAATAGACCCTCTGCTGTCGGAAGAAACCGCTAAAGCGGGGATTGAGCTGTTACGTCAACACGTTGAAGATGCACCAGTTTCAGCGGTGGTATTTACTCATTCTCATATAGACCACTTTGGCGGCATTTGGGGAGTCACGAATAAGAAAGATATTGAAAGCGGTAAGGTTCCCGTTATTGCTCCAAAAGATTTCTTTGAACATTCAATTTCAGAAAATGTGCTAGCGGGTAATGCCATGAGCCGCCGTGCTAGCTACATGTATGGCAATATGGTCGAAGCCGGTCCTACTGGTAAAGTTGATGGGGGATTGGGTAAAACAACGTCAACTGGTAAACCAGGCATTGTAGAGCAAACTATGGAAGTTTTGGATACGGGTGAAATTCATCAAATTGATGGTGTTGAAGTCGAATTCCAAATGGCAAATGGTTCCGAAGCACCTTCAGAGTTTATATTCTACTTCCCTAAACACCGCGTCTTAATGGCATCTGAAGTGATGACCCATACCATTCATAACATCTCTACATTACGCGGCGCGCGAACTCGTGACGCCAATGCATGGGCGGCTTATGTAGATGAGTCGTTAGAAATGTTTACAGCTAAGTCTGATGTGATGATTGGTTCTCACCACTGGCCGACTTGGGGAACGAACAACATCACCGAGCAGCTTGAAAAAACACGCGACATGTACAAATTTGTTCACGATCAAACGCTACGTTTAGCCAACCAAGGTTACACACCTAACGAAATTTCAGCGTCCATCGCTCTGCCAGAATCACTTGATAAAGCATGGTATAACCGTGGCTATTATGGCACGGTGTCGCACAACGCTCGCGCCACTTATGACTTTTATTTCGGTGCATGGTGGGACGGTAACCCAGCTAACTTAAATCCACTCACACCATCAGAACAAGGTGCGAAATACGTTGAAGCCATTGGTGGCGAAGATAAGGTTATCGAAATCGCTAAACAAGCGATTAAAAATGGCGAGTACCGCTGGGCTGCCACTTTGCTAAACAACGTGACATTTTCAAACCCAGAAAATATGGATGCTCGCTACTTAGAAGCTGATGCTATGGAACAACTGGGCTACCAAGCCGAATCTGGCCCTTGGCGTAATTACTACCTGATCGGCGCTAAAGAGCTACGCCACGGCTTCACACCAGCGGCGACCCCAGATACAACAGCGATTGTTGCCAATATGCCAGTATATTCTGTATTAGAATCATTAGCGGTTCGTGTAAAACCAGACCTTGCTAGTAACATGAATATGACGGTTAACATCAAAGTGAAAGGTGATGATCAAACGACAAATGGTCAATATGCATTGAAGCTATCAAACGCGGTATTAAAAACTTATCAAAATCGTCAATTTGACCAAGCTGATATTACGTTAAGCTTCTCACATGAGACCTTTGTTCAGCTTCTGACAGGCACAACGTCGTTACCAGACGCGGTAAAAGGCGGTAAATTCACTGTCTCAGACCAGACGAAGTTTGACAAATTTATTAGTATCCTTGACACGTTCGACAGCAATTTCGGCATTGTAACACCTTGATTTAAATTACGCTTAATATGATAAAGCAGCCTAATCTCGGCTGCTTTTTTTATTGTGATAGTGCGGAAATTAAATGCCTCAACCACTGGTTGGCTGGATTCAAATTCATCTTACTCAACCAAACCATATGTGACTTAAGGAGTTGGTCTTCAAACGGAAACGGAAGAATGTTCAATTGAAAGACGTGCTGGTACTGCTGTGCAAACGTCACCGGCACAACCGCAACTGCATCACTATAAGAGACAGCCGCTAACATACCAATTAACGACGAATGTTGACTGTATACCTGCCGCACAGGCACCACTTCTTTCACAAACCAATCGAGAAAAGGGAGCTGTGAACGACGCATTTTCAACAATACATGTTTTTCTTGTAAGTATTCGACCTTGCTTAAAGCTTGCTTGAATAACCGAGAATGACCTTTACGAACAACACAGCACAAATGATCTTCTTTTAGGAGAGTTGATCGAAATACTTTACTCTGAGGCGCTTCGACATCGATCACTAAATCGACTTTTTCTAGCTGCAGTTCTTCATACAAACGCTCTTCATTAGATGGCGGCTCCATCAATACCACATCAATACTCATGTCTATCAATGACTGATCCAATCGTTGCCGCAACACATGAATTTGTGCCTCATGGCAATAGACTAAAAATCGGTGAGTCGATGTTTTAGGATCAAACTGGTTGATGCCTTGCAGCATTGATTCCACTTCCATTAATGGAGATTGGATACTTTGATACAAATCTTGAGCAAAACGTGTCGGTTTAATCCCTCTTCCTGTTCGGATAAAGAGATCGCCTCCTACCTGCTCTTTTAGACGAGCTAAAGCGTTGCTCACTGCTGATTGAGTTAAATCTAATTGCTCGGCCGCTTTGGTTACCGACTCCGTCTGATAGGCTGAAATAAAAACTCTTAGTAGGTTGAGATCAAATTTTCGTTGTACTTTCATTACACCAACCAGAGTTGTGTTTACATAAAGTTCACCCATAGTAATCTCTGGATTTTAGATTGGAAATAGCCAATCATGCATCGAGCGATATTCACACCTATCTCTAGGAGAGACATTTTATGTACATCACCACCACTCCGACAATTGAAGGAAAAAAAATCGTACGTTACTGCGGCATAATTGCAGGCGAAGCTATTTTAGGTGCCAATATTTTTAAAGATATTTTCGCAGGAATACGCGATATTGTCGGTGGACGATCTGCCACCTATGAACAGGAACTACAAAAAGCAAGGATGATTGCACTAGAAGAGTTGGAGGCTCGAGCTAAAGAATTAGGCGCAAATGCAGTTATCGGTGTTGACCTTGATTATGAAACATTTGGAAAGACCAACGGTATGCTGATGGTATCAGTCAGTGGAACGGCCGTGATTGTGGAATGACCAAACGAGTAAAAGGGGCGAAGATCTGCCCCTTTATAACCTTAACTACTTGAAAGTCAAATAAAGTAGAGTGATTAATCTAACCGCAGGGTTACACCACTGTAGTTACTATAGCCTTTGAGCATCACATGGTAGGTGGTTCCTGGTGTTGCAGAAATTGTGCACTGTTCATTGTTGCCCGATTTGTAAGGGCGACAATCCCACGAAGAAGTGGTTGGTTTGCTGCCGGCTTTGACATACAAATCAGCATCACCTGAGCCCAAACTGATCGAAACTTTAGCGCTGGTTGAGCTTGCGACCGTAAAGGTATAGAAGGCTTCGGAGCTTCGCGTACCTTGTAACCCTATTACTGGTTTGCCTTTTTCTAGCACATTCCCCGTTGGAGGCACTACGCCACAGCTAGCATTTACGCCCACTTGGTTAAAGGCATCAACCACATCCGCTTTGTTATAACCTAAGTCTTGTGCCGCTTTTGCGACGCCACATCCACCTTGGTCAAAGGTACTGTTTGCTGTCCAATATAACTGGTTAGCGACGGTGAACACTTCAAAACCTTTACGAACCGACCAATTGGCTTTGTTGGCTAGCAAATAATACGCGCGATTAAACACACCACTTGAATAGTGAACATTTAATCCATTGTAGTATTGAGAAGCGTGATCGATAGAACGGCCATCTTTTGACGGTTGATCAAAATAACGTAAGCCACCGGAAGATTTGAAAATGTCGCTCCCGACCACCCAGTCAACGCTGCCTTTCATATAAAATTCAGCTGCTTCCCCAGCAATATCAGAGAACGCTTCATTGATACCACCAGACATATTTTGGTAAACAAGCCCTGAGTTCTGCTCGGTAAAGCCGTGGCTCACTTCATGCGCGCTGACGTTGATATCCACTAATGGATAAAATGTATTTTGGCCATCACCAAAGGTCATGGACGATCCGTTCCAGAAGGCGTTTTCATAGTTGCTATCATAATGCACACGCATAGTTAGCTGGAAGGTTAATGGAGTGGTGTTCATCCAGTCTTTGTACATATCGAACACCACTTTACCAAAGTAGTGTGCATCATTAAGCGGTGAATAAGCGCCATTAATCGCTTTGTAATCGTTGTAATTACTCGCGTCGGTACATGAATAGCTGAACGTTGAACCACCCGATGTCGCATGCTTCATATCCACGGTTTTTACAGCGCTATTCACCATGCTACAGGTGTTGCCTACTTTATTTATCACTAACCCTGGGAAATCTGTTCCGTACTGATAAAAACCTGTCTTCTGATTTCCACCAGGTCCAGTACCCGTCGCCTCTGCATGGTTTAACCCTTCCCAAGTTTGTAATACGTCACCAGAATTCGCATCAATAAAGAAAAATGGCCGTGCAGGCTCATTGGTTGCAACAAAGAAGTCGACTAAATAAACCATTTGAGCCATTTGGTTTTCGTCCAAACGCACCATCAATTGAGCACGCTCGTTTTCTGTAACAAGATCCGCACTCGTTAGTGACGGGTTTTGTTGTTGGTAATGCGTAAGTGCAATACTAACCGCTTGCTTTTGTTCAACTTGTGGTGAAGTACTTACCACATCAGAATCAATTTGCTGCGCCATCATGCCGTAAACTTGGCCGATACCTTTCTCAGTTTGCGTTGCTACGACTGACGTATTAAAGACCGGTAAACCATGATACATCTGCTGGTAACGGACTTTGACTTTACCATTAGGTAGAGTGACGCTTTTTACCACCTGAAAGCCATTTTGTGTTGGCACAATACTGCGAGCCTGCATGGATAAAGCTTGTTCTAGTAGACTTGGATCATCAACCTGCACCATTTTCGCGGCTGATACTGGTAGTGCTGCGCTGATAGAGGCTGCGAGGAATAGCCACTTCATTTGACGTTGTACTTTTTTCATTTCTCAATCCTAGAGAGTTATTATTAGCATCCGCTGACGACTTACATCCAATCAACCACCAGCGACGTGACTGCGAATGATTCGCTCATTGAAAATGGATCAAGAAAACCAACCTCGCCAGTAGCACGGAAAAATAGTGCAAAACGAGCGTCAAATAAAATGGTCACAAAAAAGACAATAGCCAAAATAACTCGAAGATTTTTTATGATAATTAACTTGCATGTCAACAAGATAAACATAAATGATAATTATGTGTACATTTAATAGTGCACATAACTATCAATATAATTTTTGCTTGATTTTGATGAGAATTAATTTGTAAATCTCATTGGCAAACAAGTAGCCCTTATAACCTTCGAACACTTTTATAAGTAAAAACACACCGTAATGTGATGCATTTTATCTATGCCTACCTATTCATGAGCAATCAAAAGTCCGTGTGGTCAAAACCTGACATGGTTGGCTAAAGTTTGTACTGGCAACCCTTTGTTAGAAAATCTCATCGTAATTTATCATGCTCTTAACACAGCCTGACAGGCTCCTTACACCGCTCACACCATGATTGTTAGTATCACGCCATCGAATTAATACTTTCTATATTTTCTACAAACGAAGGAGCTATCCAATGAAAAAAATCATGATCTTCGCTGCTGTATTTGCAATGAGCGCTACCGCTTTTGCGGGTGTATACACCTCGATAACAGAGACATCTCTAAAAACAGGCGCCTTTACTACTCAAGAACAGGCTTACAATGCAGGTTTCGATTTAGTCGATCAACTCAAGCAAATGCAACCTGATGAATTAGCGAAAAAGTTACCTATTTTTGAGCCTTCACTCAAAAGCCAAAGCGTCAAACTTAAAGATTTAGAAGTTCACGTAGAACCTTTTTCAAAAGTGCGTGATCAAGTGGAATACCGTGCGGTTATTGACGTTAGTTATCAATACCAATACAGCGAAAACGATCGTAATTAACCTCATTGAGCCCTTATCTTTGCGCTAGATAAGGGCTTTTTCACTGATTTAGCATTAAGACAATGAATCAACATTCTTGATAAGAACACACGCAGTGTTCATTTGAGATGAAATTAACTTCATTTAATAAACTAACAAACTGAGAAAATACAATGAAAAAGTTAATGTTCCCAATTTTTGGTTTACTCGCGTTAGCGGGGTGTGATCAACAAACACAAACAGAAAGTACTAAGGCTCTAGAGCCCACCGTGATGGTGACGGAAACAGATGCCGTAACGTCACCCATCTGTGCAAGCGAGTTGATGCCGGGAGGTTGGCAAGCGACAAAAATTACCGACGAAGCTAAAGAAGCGTTGAAGAGCGCTTTAGCACAAATGGAGAGCAATGCACAATTAAAAGACATTATCGATGTCCGTTCACAAGTGGTTAACGGGGTGAATTATGCCATTGAGTTTGAAATGGCGGATGGCAGCATTTGGAATGCGATAATCTATCGCAGTTTAGAAGGTGATTACTCGTTAACCCAACCAGCAAAACAAGGCAAATTGTGTGAATAACCTCATCTCATAAGCCATTATTAAACCAGAGTTAGAGAGTAAAAAGAGGCCATGGCCTCTTTTTACTACTCGATACTATAGCTATTTAATACTATCGCCATACACCCCATTCACCCGTAGTTCCGGGCTCTTCATTTTTTGTCCACCACTGCGCGGTCCAAGTTTGCTGCTTGTGCATAACGACATCACCGGACGTATAAATTTTAGTCGCATTCCAAGCATTATCTGGGACAGGTGGCTGTGGCGTTTCCTCTTTTAGCAAAGAAAGCTGATAACTGTAAGTCGCGTTTGGAGCAAACACACGGTTAGCATATACATTCTGGCTATCGTACATATAGTGATTCATTTCTTGGTGCCAAATACCAATAAACCACTCCCCTTTTTTCACTTGGTTAAACTGACCTGCCATTTCCGCTGGCCACGTTGCTCTATTATTGGCTGAAATCGCTAAGCTGATATCGGTCGTTTCATTGCCATTGGCATCGAAGGTACGCAAACGAACCGTATCGCCAGATTCAACAGGACCAAAACCTTGTGAAAGATAACCACTAAGATCGCTGAGATTCTGCGCAGGTTCTGATGGGTCTGTCGGATCCGTTGGGTTTGATCCACCACCGCTAAAACTAATATCACTGCAGTTATAAAAACCTTCGCCCGCGGCATCAATACGTTGCCAGCGAGTATAAAGCACAGCATCACCACTTCTATCGGCGGGCAGGGTAATCTTTATGCGATATTTTTTATCCGTCCCCACGGTGATATTAGCTTTGGTATCAATAAGATCCAGATCATCCCAAGTTAATGGGGCCTCACCGGTATAAGTAGGTTTAGAGAGATAAAACTCCCAATAAGAGGGGTTATGTGGCGCGGTAGCATTAAAGACTAATTCGATTTGTTGATTAGCGTCTAAATTCACGGCCGTTTTTTGCCAATGAGGTGAAGCAACATCTAACCCTGCTTTCGCGTTGCTGCCTGCGGAGCACAACAAGCCGTCGCGAACAACAGCTTGAACATGAGCCATGTCACGATAATTTGCCACATTGGCCGCAACTTCATTGCGTTGTACAAAAGGATAAGCTCCGGACCGATCAAAAGCCGCTTGGCATGCTGCATTAGGGATCGTATCACTCCAAAAACCACCATCTAAGTAACAGGTATTTTGCCGCGCGCTCGGAAATTCAACCCAACCATGAGCTTGTGCATGAGCAGAAAGCAATCCGCTCAATGAAAGCAAACCCAATACACTGACTTTATTAAAATTATTCATCATTCTTCCTTTTTGTATTATTAGCATCAATGCCACAGAACGACACTCTGTAACACATGAATTGCCAATCAAAGCTAGCAAGAATTATCAATAGACAGTGTCAAATCTGGGTAGGAATACTGGACTATTTGCTTATTTTGCTACTCTCTTTCCAATCAAAAAGGATATGAATCATTGAACTCACAGTGAGTTTCGAGTGACTTCATGGTTTAACAATTTTTGCCAACTTTCCTTATCTGCGATTTAATTGACGACAAAACAACCAAAAACAAACATCTCGCGAACAAAAATGAAAACGATTACATCTCAATTTAATGGCACTAACCATGAAAAAATGAAAACTAATCATTTGTTTTTATGCACAAATTAATTCCCTTGTAACATTTGTCACAGAAATACATTTAGTTGCACACGACAATGCCGTTCTCTTTCGAATGAAACATTTTTTATCGTTCGAGCTTTAGAACCATCGCACTACAATAATGAGGTCAACTATGTTTGGTATCTTTAAACCCCAAGCGCATATCGAGAGGCTCGCTACTGAGCGGCTCGATAGCACTTATAGCCGCTTGCGCTGGCAGTTATTCATCAGTATTTTCTTCGGCTACGCAGGCTACTACCTTGTTCGTAAGAACTTTAGTTTGGCGATGCCTTATTTGATTGACCAAGGTTTTAGCCGCGGTGATCTCGGGGTAGCTCTTGCCGCCGTATCGATTGCTTATGGCCTATCTAAATTTTTAATGGGGAGTGTTTCTGACCGCTCTAACCCACGCTACTTCTTAAGTGCAGGCCTTTTAATGTCTGCGTTAGTAATGTTCTGTTTCGGTTTTATGCCGTGGGCAACAGGCAGCATTACTGCGATGTTTATTTTGCTGTTCTTAAACGGTTGGTTCCAAGGTATGGGCTGGCCTGCTTGTGGCCGTACCATGGTTCACTGGTGGTCACGTAAAGAACGTGGGGAAATTGTTTCTGTATGGAACGTAGCCCACAACGTCGGCGGTGGCTTAATTGGTCCCCTTTTCTTGTTTGGTCTTTGGGCATTTAACGATGACTGGCGCGCCGCATTTTACGTTCCTGCCTTTTTTGCAACCTTAGTTGCCATTTTCATTTGGATGACGCTGCGCGATACGCCGCAATCTTGTGGTTTACCACCGATTGAAGAGTATAAAGATGACTACCCAGACGACTACGATAAATCTCATGAGAATGAGATGACCGCGAAGGAAATCTTCTTTAAGTACGTTTTCTCTAACAAATTGTTGTGGTCTATCGCTATTGCCAACGCTTTTGTATATCTCATTCGTTATGGCGTATTGGACTGGGCTCCTGTTTATTTGAAAGAAGCTAAAGAGTTCACCGTTGATAAATCTTCTTGGGCGTACTTCTTGTATGAGTGGGCAGGTATTCCGGGAACGCTATTGTGTGGTTGGATATCCGACAAAGTATTCAAAGGCCGTCGTGCACCTGCGGGCATCTTATTCATGGTTCTCGTTACTTTTGCGGTACTCATTTACTGGTTTAACCCTGCCGGTAACCCAGGTATCGACATGGCGGCTCTTGTTGCGATTGGTTTCTTAATTTATGGCCCAGTAATGCTGATTGGTTTATACGCACTGGAACTGGCTCCGAAAAAAGCGGCAGGTACCGCAGCAGGTTTAACAGGTTTATTTGGTTATCTCGGCGGCGCAGTAGCGGCAAATGCAGTATTGGGTTACACCGTTGACCACTTTGGTTGGGATGGCGGCTTTATGATCCTAGTCGCTTCATGCGGTATTTCTATCCTTTGTCTGCTGTATGCCTACATTGGCGAGCGTGCTCACCATAAAGAAAAAGACAGACTTGCGGAAGAAAAAGCGTCAACGCCATCATAAATCTGACACCTAAATGTGTTGAATTTGCGTTACGCACTGTTCACTTTGAATCAAAACTCTCCCCCTGCAACGTCAGGGGGAATTTTTAAGGATAACAATATGAAACTGACACTACTCGCACTTTCCATGGCTACTTTAGCTAGCTCGGCGTGGGTTCAAGCAGAACCATTGGTGATAGCGCATCGCGGCGCTTCCGGTTATCTGCCTGAACATACCCTTGAAGCCAAAGCGCTTGCTTACGGCATGAAGCCTGATTTTATTGAACAAGATGTCGTGATGACCAAGGATGACCAATTGGTGGTTCTGCACGATCACTATCTTGACCGCGTCACTGACGTTGCCGAGCGTTTCCCTGACCGCGCACGTGGTGATGGCCGCTATTACGCCATCGATTTTACGCTGGCAGAGATCAAAAGCCTGCGCGTAACTGAAGGTTTTAATATCGATGACAAAGGCAATAAAACCGCTGGTTTCCCCAACCGTTTCCCTCTTTGGAAATCAGACTTCACCGTCCCAACCTTAGCGGAAGAGATCGAGCTGATCCAAGGGCTGAACAAAACGCTCGGTTACGATATTGGTATTTATCCAGAAATCAAAGCGCCTTGGTTCCACCGCCATGAAGGTAAAGACATCAGTAAAGCGGTACTGAAAATGTTGAAGGAATATGGTTACGACAGTCAAGAGTCAAACGTTTACTTGCAATGTTTCGATCCTATCGAGCTAAAACGCATTAATGATGAACTGCTTCCAGCAATGAACATGGACCTCAAGCTGGTTCAATTGATGGCCTACACCGATTGGAATGAGACCATGATCTATGATGGCGACCAAGCACAGCCATACAGCTATGATTGGATGTTCGAAGCAAACGGCATGAAGCAAGTCGCTACCTACGCCGATGGCATTGGCCCGTGGAAACCTATGTTGGTTGACGATGCTTCAACCAAAGAAAACATCATCATCAAGCCATTGATGAAAGCCGCTAAAACCGCCGGATTAGTCGTTCACCCTTATACCTTCCGAGCAGAACCCGATCGCATTGCACCTTATGCCAACAGCTTTGATGGGATGCTCGATGTGTTCTACAACACGGTAAAAGTGGATGGTTTATTTACGGACTATCCCGATAAAGCAGTGGAGTTTTTGCATTCAACTCGCTAAGTAAGCGTGATTAACCTTACCACTTTGGCACGCTTCATCCCCAGTATCATCATGCTGGGGATGTTATTTTTGGTGACTTAATGCCTTCACCACCTTAAGCACATGCTTATTTAAGTTACTGGCTTCCCAAAGCACCGCAATTTGGCTGTTAAAAGGCATCTCCTCGATAGAAATGATCACGGCAGAATCATCGATATGTTCAGCCAGTGATTGGGGTACAACAGCTACGCCAAATCCCGCTTGAGCCATTGCAACCATCGACCTCAACTGTGGAGCCGAAAAACGTTGATCGACACGGATACCCACATCGTCAAACAGCGCTTTCATACCATCATGCAATGCTGGCCCCGTTTCACGAGGAAACAACAAAACGTGCTCATTTTTTAACTGAACTAAAGTAAGGCGATCTTTTCCAGCCAATGGATGCCCTAAAGGGATCACCGCGACAAAAGGCTCTTCAAATAAAACCACCCGCTTTAAAGACTCACTGGCATAACAAGGTAAACGCACCAATGCTATATCCAACTGCTTAGCTTTCAACTGCTCAACCAACTCTGGCATCGCTTGCTCAACCGCGGTGAGATTCACGTTTGAAAAACTGTCCCTTATCTCCCGCACTCGGGATAATATTTGGGTATTCATCGCAACCGAAGTCGCAAAGCCCATCCGCACTTCATTTTTTTCTCCACGCGCCAGCTGTTTTACTTTCGCCTTCGCTCGATCCACATCATTTAAGATGGTGACCGCATCAACATAAAACATTTGCCCAGCCTCGGTCAACTCTACCCCACGTGGTAAACGCTTGAATAACAGCGTATCGAGCTCATGCTCCAATTTCTTTATCTGCTGACTCAACGGTGGTTGAGCAATACCTAACACTTCAGCCGCCCGTGTGAAATGGCGCGTTTGTGCCACCGCCACAAAATACTTGAGATAGCGAAACTCCATATCTTTTCCATATAGAAATAAATCTTATTTATATTGGATTTAGCCACGTGGAGAAGTCAATCTAAATATACACTTTATTGCATAAATGGTTATTCTCATGCGTGGATTCTACACTCCGCTTTGTGCTTGTTCTCTCGATGTAGCAAAAGAGTTTGCTGAATATCATCATGTAACGGGTGATGGAGAGATTTACCAAACTTCGTTGATGAGTGCGTTGATTGCTGGCGTTTATGAAGGCGCAACAACAGTTGAACAACTGCTGCAACATGGCGATTTTGGCTTGGGCACATTCAATCAATTAGACGGTGAGCTCATTGCGTTTGATAAAGAGGTTTTCCAATTAAAAGCCGATGGTTCGGCTAACCCCGCACACTTAGCGCAGCAAACCCCCTTCGCCGTCATGACTTTTTTCACTCCTGATGTCGAAGTTCCTATCACCTCTAAAATGTCTCGTGCTGACGTTCATCATCTGATTGATGAGCTAGTACCCAGTGACAATATTTTCTGCGCAGTACGCATTGACGGTTTATATCAGTTTGTCAGAACGCGTACCGTGCCGCGTCAAACTCGCCCATTTCGCCCAATGTTGGATGTTGTAAAAGAGCAGCCCACATTTAATTTCACCTTCAAACAAGGCGTTATCGCCGGTTTTAGAAGCCCGCAGTACACCACAGGTATTAACGTTCCGGGGTATCACGAACATTTCATTACCGAAGATAGAAAAGGCGGCGGCCACATACAGGACTACTCTATTTCGTCGGGCTTTTTGCAAATTGGCAAAGTATCGCGCTTGGTAATTGATACCCCGACTTCGCTAGATTTCCTTAAAGCCAACCTAGCTCCCAATGACATCCGAACCGCGATTGAAAAAGCGGAAAAATAGCGCTGAACAGGAGAAAAATAATTGAATTGAAAAAAGCCGCCAGATAGCACCACCACTTCGTGAAGAAGTGTCAACGTCAGTCAACAATAAGGGTATAAAAATGAATACAAAACCTACCACTAGAAATGGCGCTCAATTAATCGCTCAACAGCTGGAATCTTTGGGTGTCCGCTATATTTTTGGCATTCCGGGGGCCAAAATTGATCGGTTATTTGACGCCATTGAAGACACCAATATTCAAATGATCCCAGTGCGTCACGAAGCCAATGCGGCCTTTATGGCCGGCGTCATCGGCCGTTTAACCGGCAAAGCTGGAGTCACCATGGTGACCTCAGGCCCGGGCTGTGGCAACTTGGTTTCAGGGGTTGCCACTGCCAATTCAGAAGGTGACCCGCTGGTCGCTATCGGCGGCGCGGTCAAACGAGCAGATCAACAAAAGCAAACGCACCAGAGTATGGATACCGTCAGTATTTTCCGCTCTATCACAAAATCCAGTGCAGAAATTCAACATGTTGATGCCGCCAGCGAAGTGATGGCCAATGCCTTTCGCACAGCAGAATCAGGCCGGCCGGGGGCGTGTTTCGTTAGCATTCCCCAAGATGTGTTATCCGACCACACTCTCACTGATATTATTGTTCCATCACGTAATGCTCATTTAAGCCAAGCCAGCCCAGAAGCGATCGAAGAAGCCATTACCCGAATCGAGCGGTCACAGCGCTGCGTCGTCTTACTCGGCTTACACGCCAGTCGCGCTGAAAATGCTCAAGCCATCAGCCGTTTTTTGCGCACCACTCAACTGCCTGTAGTCGGAACCTATCAAGCCGCTGGGGCAGTTGATATTAACTATTATCACCATTTCGCTGGCCGCGTAGGTTTATTTAACAATCAGCCCGGAGATGTATTGCTGCAAGATGCTGACCTGATTGTCACTATTGGTTTTAACCCCATCGAGTACGACCCAGAACTTTGGAACGCAAAACAGTCCCCAATCATCCACTTAGACATTGAACCAGCAGAGTATCAGCTCAATTACCAACCTTGTGTGGAAATTGTCGGCAATATCGTTCAATCACTGGATGATATGATCGATTGTGTCACCAATTTCGCACGCCTCTCTCCCAAAGCCTTATCGATTTTAGAGGAAGTGGCACAACAGCGGCAGATAATAAAATCCTACCCTACTCGTCAATCTCAGCATGGGTTTCATCCATTAACCTTAATCAAAGCGATGCAATCCATTATTACCCCAGACACCACCTTGTGTCTGGATATGGGCAGCTTCCATATCTGGATTGCGCGCTATTTAAGCTGTTTTCGCGCCCGTCAAATGCTGATTTCAAATGGTCAGCAAACTATGGGCGTTGCCCTACCTTGGGCGATTGGTGCAAACCTGCTTAAACCCAGCACCAAAGTGGTCTCTGTTTCTGGTGATGGCGGCTTCATGCAATCAAGCATGGAGTTAGAAACGGCCGTCCGCCTAAAATGCAACATCGTACATATCATCTGGGTCGATAACGCCTACAACATGGTCGAGATACAAGAGATGAAAAAGTATCAACGCCCGTCCGGAATAAAATTTGGCCCAATAGACTTTAAAGCGTATGCCGAATCATTTGGCGCGCAAGGCTTTGCCGTGACCGAACGTCATCAACTGATGCCTATGCTGCATCAAGCCATGGAAACTCAAGGACCTGCTGTCATCGCTATCCCCGTTGATTACAGCGACAACTACAAGTTGATGCTACCCAGAACACAAGAAAATCGAGATCCAATTTTTGAGCATATCGAAGGAGAAACAATATGAATGGTTTAACCCATAAAGTCGCTTTAGTCACGGGTGCCGCCAACGGCATCGGCTTTGCGATAGCACAGCGTTTATATGATGAAGGGGCCAATGTAGTACTGGCCGACTGGAATGAAGAGCAGCTCGCCACCGCCATCGAAGCTTTTGACTCAACACGCGTCGCGGCGCAAGTGATTGACGTCTCCGACCCTAAAAAAGTAAAAGCCATGATCGATAACGCCGTATCGCGCTTCGGTAAGCTCGACATTTTAGTCAACAATGCGGGCATCCACATCCCCGGCTCCGTCTTAGAAAGCAGCGTTGAAGATTGGAAGAAAATATCAGCGGTGAATATTGATGGCGTCGTGTATTGCTCTAAATTTGCCTTACCTGAACTGCTAAAAACGCAGGGGACCATAGTCAACACCGCTTCAGTCTCTGGCTTAGGTGGCGACTGGGGTGCCGCATTTTACTGCGCCAGTAAAGGCGCGGTAGTCAACCTCACTCGCGCCATGGCGTTAGACCACGGTGCCGCTGGCGTGCGAATTAACGCCGTGTGCCCAAGCTTAGTTAAAACCAATATGACCAATGGTTGGTCGCAAGAGATTAGAGATAAATTTAACGAGCGCATCGCTCTAGGACGCGCCGCAGAACCGAGCGAAATTGCCGCCGCAGTGGCCTTTTTAGCCAGCGACGATGCATCGTTTATCAATGGTGTCAATTTACCCGTCGATGGTGGCGCTACCGCTTCCGACGGCCAACCTAAAATCGTTTAACCACGAAAATTCAGCCAGTACCTAAACCATTTTCCGTGCTGGCTGACATTTTAGTTACACTTGATGCAGCCGAAATTTGCTCCAATTAATTTCTGTCTAAGTCTAGTGGCAAGGATAAATTAGTTGCATCACGAATATCAATACACTGTGTTCTCGGGTAGTCATCCGTTTAGACACCCAGTTACACGAACGTTTTAATGACGATAAAAACACCAAAGGCCTCTCACTTAGAGTGGATTAACAATCGCAAAGTAACTGACTGATTTGTAAAAAAGATATAATTCAAGATTACTCGCAATATTACGTTCATTTTAAGGCTAGATAAACCAGTTTGCATAAAGTATCCGCCATCTTAGATTGTGAGGTACTCCATGCGATTATTGGGTTTATACATTCCGTTAATAACGATGGTTGGTTCGCTCCTACCAGATGCAAGTCAGAGCACGAGTGTACTTGAAGCCAGCCTACCATCACGCAGTGAATTGACCATCACCATTCCATCCGGGGTAACGCCCAACAACTCCGGCGACACCATTTTTCTATTTGATGAATACGAACAACCGTTGGACTCTGTTAGTAGCTACTCATCTTGTAAAGAAGGCATTTAAATCACTTTTAAGGAAGAATTATGAACAAGCAGTTAGTTGCGTTAACCATAGGATTGAGTCTATCAACCAGTGCGCTCGCGTCCGTGCCGTGGGACAAAGACACTGCATACAGTACCAGCGACATTGTCAACCATAACGGTGAGTCATTCGTTGCGTCTCATTGGAGCCAAGGTACAGCGCCCGAGGTGAACAACATTTCATGGGATGGCTGGATACATCTTGATAGTACGAATGTAGCGATGTATGCACATGAACAAGCCTATGTGGGAGGCTCTGTCGTCAATTACAACGGTGATGTGTACCTAGCCAAGTGGTGGGTTAAGGGCGAATACCCAAGCGAATCCAGCACATGGCGATTACTCGAAGACTTTAACCTTGAACCTTCAACGCCCGTTGAAGATCCAGATCCCAACGTAAACCCTAAATCACCAGACACTATTCATGGTGTGGATAGCGATAACGATGGCATCAGAGACAGTTACAAAGCATCGGTGCTTGAAAAATATGAACACCCTGACATTGTCCAACTGGCTCTGGCGGTCAGTCTAGAATATGCCGACCTCCATACATTGGGACTCGAAGAGGCAGAGACGATTGAGATCTCTAAAGAAGACGCAACTACCAAATACAACAGTATCGTTGCTTTCGAGAAATGTGCTCAGCAATTGCAATCGGAAGGCAGGATCGACGAAACCCCAGCACAACTGTACGCCAACTCAATTTATCGCGCACTCTATTACCGTTTGGGTAAAGAACGCTTATTTAAAGCCATGGACTATGACTTTGATGCTTTGGTTTTGCCTGAGAACCCATGTCCTCAAACATTGAATAGCGAGTCAAACTAGATGAAAAACTATATACCAAATTTGGTACTGTTGAGTACGATGATGTCTTTAGTTTCTTCCGCTCAAGGCCAATGTGTTGATAACGTAGATAAACTTCAGCTCTTTTATGTCAATGGGATGTTCACCAGCCCTGAAGGCGCACGATCCAATAGAGACGCGCTAGACAGATTTCAGGACAAGCACTTAGGTCAATATGAAAAGTATCGAAATGTCCAAGTTGCGTATAACGTAGATGAAGCTTTTTTAGTCCAAGTTGCAGAAGTGGCTTTTCATAAAATGACTGAAGAACAAAAAAGAGCGGATGAAGGCCGTTTACTCGAAAACTTTATCCTCGGTCACAACCTAAACATCATTGATGATCTGGCAGGTACATTCAGTTGGTTCTTCACCGAAATCGTCGAAGATGTTGAATCCATCCAAGATGAAGGCGATTACCAAAACATGAGGCATTTGCTGAATTTGACGATGGATGACTGTACCCGAGTATTGTTAGTAACTCATTCCCAAGGCAACTTCTATGGCAACCGATTGTTCACTGAAATATCGAACTCCTACACTTACTCTACTGGTGCGAAGCTAAGTGATTACCCAATGCTCGGTTACCTAGGTATCGCAAACCCGACATTCCATGTTGGCGGCTCTTTTGGCAACGCACACACTGACATAGCCAAAACATTTACCAACGACAACGACTGGCCGATGTGGGCGGTAAGACGCTCACTTGGTGCAGTACCCGCTGACCCAGTAAGTACATCTGACCGCGATGAATCATATGGCCATGGTTTGGAAGAGGCTTACCTCAAAGATAATGCAGAACCTATTTTAGCGGATTACATGACGCAGATTATCGAAAACCTAACACCTTACCCGCTTTTCGAACAGCACCTGTCCTCTTCGTCCGCGACATCTCATTTAGGCTATTCAGCGATTTCTGAACACCTGGATATTCGATTCAGATATGGTGGTGGCTATCGATACAACGGTGCCCCCGAACCCGTTTGGAATGGTTTCCTTAATACCTCTAGCCATGGCACGTACTTTAATACCTATATCAAAGATAAGTACGCATTTGAAAAAATTGAGAATTGATAGTCTTAAATAGCATTCTGCCAATTTATGTAGAATTCTACATAGGGTGCTATGGATATAATAGCACCCATCGGATCCTCGACCCTCTGGTACATCAAACTCACACAGACCGGATACATGCTTTACATAAGTCACACTTAAAAATAGTGTGAAATAGTCAAATAGCGGGCGCGGATGTGCTCTATCAGCAAGCGGACTTTATTCGGGGGTTGGCGAGTAAAGGGATACACGGCATATATACCCAATTTTTTGCCCACTTGTTCCGGGAAAATATCCACTAGCTGGCCGTTACGAAAATCATGATAAACCAAACAGCGCGGTACATAAGCAATGCCGTGGCCGCCTAAAGCCGCTTTTCTCAATGCCGTGGCGTTATCCGTAGAAAAGCAGCCCGACACTGTAACAATGTAGTTTCCTTTGCGGCCTTTAAATTCCCACTCGCTGGCGCCTGTGGTTTGGTAGGCATATTGAAAACAGTTGTGGTTGACTAAATCTTCCGGTTTTAACGGTTTTCCATTTTTCGCAATATAAGAGGGAGAAGCGCACACAACCCACTGTGAGTCTAAAATATGCCGCGCAATTAAGCTTGAATCTTCCAAATAACCAGTGCGGATCACTAGGTCAAAACCTCCTTCCACTAAATCAACAAAACGGTTATCAAGCGACATGTCGACCGTTAAGCCGGGGTGTAAATTGCAAAATTCCGCCACCGCGTCAGCCAAAATTAGATCGCCCGATATGGTGGGTACCGACATTTTGATGTGGCCGCTGACATTTTCACCAAACCCAGCCACCGCATCGACGGCTTCTTGAGTGGCAAGCTTCACATTTTTCGCACCCTGTAACAGTGCCTTGCCTGCTTCGGTCAGGGTTAATTTACGCGTAGTTCGATATAATAGCTGCACGCCTAACTCTTCTTCTAAACGCGCCATTCTTTTACTAACTACCGAATTTGTAAGGCTATTCTGTTCTGCTACTTTACTAAAACTTCCCAGTTCCATCACTTGTGAAAACAATATTAGGTCGTCTGCTCGCATTTTATTATGTCAATTTTGGAATTAATTATTTTCATTATTTCCCTATATCCATAAAAAATAAAGGAGTAAATTTACCCCAAATTAACAAAAACATCACAAATATAATAATTTAGCTACCCGACGTGGCCGAAAGGTCTGTAGCCCCTACAGGATGTCTGCTCCTCAACTATCCTACTATTTAGAGCTAGTACGAAGAGCACACTTTACGAGGAAGTATCCAATGAACGAAACCTTACTGGCACTAGTGGCCTTCTCCCCCATTGTGGTGGCAGCAATTCTTTTAGTCGGCCTCAACTGGCCTGCGAAAAAGGCGATGCCCGTGGCTTTTGCGTTAACCGTGGCCATCGCCCTCACATTTTGGGATATGTCGGCGAACCGTGTGCTCGCATCTGTTTTGCAAGGGTTCGGTATCACGATTTCCGTGCTCTGGATTGTGTTTGGCGCAATCTTCCTACTCAACACCTTAAAACACACTGGTGCTATCACCACCATTCGTAACGGTTTTACCGATGTTTCGGCTGATCGCCGTGTGCAAGCCATTATCATTGCGTGGTGTTTTGGCTCTTTTATTGAAGGCGCTTCTGGTTTTGGTACACCGGCGGCTATCGCGGCTCCGTTGCTGGTTGCGATTGGCTTTCCGGCGTTGGCTGCCGTATTGATGGGGATGATGATCCAATCCACTCCTGTCTCTTTCGGCGCAGTGGGTACGCCCATTATTGTTGGGGTAAACAAGGGGTTAGATACGCACAACATCACCGAAACGCTGATCAGCAACGGTTCAAGTTGGGATATGTATTTACAGCAAATCACCGCTAGTGTCGCCATCACCCATGCGATAGTCGGTACATTGATGCCAGTATTAATGGCGATGATGTTGACGCGCTTTTTCGGTAAAAACAAAAGCTGGACCGAAGGGTTAGATATTTTGCCTTTTGCGATTTTCTCTGGCTTGGCTTTTACTGTGCCTTACGCGCTAACGGGCGTCTTTCTTGGCCCAGAATTTCCCTCATTAATCGGTGGCTTGATCAGCTTGGCACTAGTTGTCACGGCCGCGAAAAAAGGCTTTTTAGTACCAAAATCACAATGGGATTTTCCAGAAGAAAAATCGTGGCCCGCAGAGTGGTTAGGCTCATTAAAAATTGATATTGAAGAGATCAAAGCTAAACCGATGGGCCTTGCATTGGCTTGGACTCCCTATGTTCTGCTTGCGGTTATCCTTGTGGCAAGCCGTGTGAGCAGCGAATTTAAGTCACTGCTGGCTGGAGTGAGCCTATCCTTTAACAACATTCTGGCTGAAACGGGCATCAGCACGGCCATTCAACCGCTTTATCTTCCCGGTGGCATCTTGGTTTTTGTTGCGTTACTGGCAGTAATATTGCAGTCACGCAGTGCCACACCGCTCATCAAAGCATTCGGTGAATCAAGCAAAACGCTGATCGGCGCGGGTTTTGTGTTGGTATTCACTATCCCTATGGTGCGCATTTTTATTAACTCTGGCGTCAATGGCGCAGAGCTTGCGAGCATGCCTGTCACTACCGCCAATTTTGCCGCGGGTTTAGTCGGTGATGCCTTCCCCGCATTAAGTGCCACCGTTGGCGCACTTGGGGCGTTCATCGCAGGCTCAAATACGGTGTCGAACATGATGTTCAGTCAGTTCCAGTTTGAAGTGGCGCAAACACTCTCTATTTCCAGTGTGATGATCATTGCGCTACAAGCTGTTGGCGCAGCGGCGGGCAATATGATTGCGATTCACAACGTCGTCGCGGCATCAGCAACGGTCGGTTTATTGGGCCAAGAAGGAACTACGCTGCGCAAAACCATTATCCCAACTTTCTACTACCTTGTGATGACTGGCCTTATCGGTTTAGTGGTGATTTACGGCTTTAATATGACCGACGTACTAATGACCCAGCAACCCTAAGTTTGGTGATGTGATTTGGTATCAACTTGGTTTTTATAACCATTAATCTTGTGTAATAAATGCAGAGCTCGCTAGGCGGCGGCTCTGTACAAATTAGGATTCAATCTATGATTATTTCAGCCTCCACCGACTATCGCGCTGCCGCGAAAGCGAAATTGCCTCCTTTTCTGTTTCATTATATTGATGGTGGCTCATACGGTGAGCACACGCTCACACGCAATACCGCGGATTTAGCCGACATCGCACTGCGCCAACGCGTGCTTAATGACATGTCAGAGCTCAGTTTAGAAACACAACTGTTTGGCGAACAGCTTGCAATGCCGATTGCACTTGCCCCTGTAGGTTTAACTGGTATGTACGCGCGGCGCGGCGAAGTGCAAGCAGCGCGCGCGGCTGAAAATAAAGGCATTCCTTTTACACTGTCTACCGTATCGGTTTGCCCGATCGAAGAAGTATCAGCGGCGCTGGCTCGACCAATTTGGTTTCAACTCTACGTGCTCAAAGATCGCGGTTTTATGAAAAATGTGTTGGAGCGCGCCAAAGCCGCGGGGGTAAAAAACCTCGTGTTTACCGTGGATATGCCCGTTCCCGGCGCGCGTTACCGCGATATGCATTCTGGCATGAGCGGCCCTAATGCGGCGATGCGCCGAGTGTTTCAAGCGATGAAACACCCAAGCTGGGCGTGGGATGTTGGCTTGCTCGGTAAGCCACACGATTTAGGCAATATTTCTGCCTACCGTGGCACGCCGACTAAATTGGAAGACTATATTGGTTGGCTTGGTGAGAATTTTGATCCTTCCATTTCATGGAAAGATTTAGAGTGGATCCGCGACTTTTGGGACGGCCCGATGATCATTAAAGGTATTCTAGATACAGAAGATGCCAAAGACGCGGTGCGATTTGGCGCTGATGGCATTATCGTATCCAACCACGGTGGTCGCCAGCTTGATGGAGTGTTGTCAACCGCCAAAGCCTTACCTGCGATTGCTGATGCGGTGAAGGGCGACCTGAAAATTCTGGTCGATTCTGGAATTCGCACTGGGCTTGATGTGGTACGCATGCTGGCGCTGGGCGCGGACTGCACGCTGCTAGGCCGCTCGTTTGTTTATGCATTGGCGGCGCAAGGTCAAAGCGGCGTTGAGAACTTGCTCGATTTGTATGAAAAAGAGATGCGCGTTGCCATGACCTTAACCGGAGCGAAAACCATTGCCGATTTGTCACGAGACTCGTTAGTCAAACTTTAATCTCATAATGACAAACCAACGGTAGCCGCACGTTAACCTATCCACAACCTCAATTTAAAATGGGAAACAATGATGGCCAGCACTCTTTCAGACGCCACCTATCGTCAACTGGAAACGCAACTCGCTACACGTATCGACCCTGAGCGCATCATCACGCAGCAGGCAAAACGCCTTGCTTATGGTACTGATGCCAGTTTCTATCGCTTAGTGCCGAAAATTGTGCTGCGCTTACAAAGCCTTGATGAGGTCATTTTTGCCATTAAAAGCTGCCGCGAGCTTGGCGTTCACTGCACGTTTCGCGCCGCTGGCACCAGTTTATCTGGTCAGGCAGTTTCTGATTCGGTTTTGATCGCCTTAACCGATGACTGGCGCGGTCATCGCATTCACGATGAGGGCAAAAAAATCACCCTACAACCGGGGGTCATCGGAGCCGATGCCAACAAATACCTTGCCCCTTTTCAACGCAAAATCGGCCCAGATCCAGCCTCAATCAACACCTGCAAAATTGGTGGAATCGCCGCCAATAACGCCAGTGGTATGTGCTGCGGCACTGCGCAAAATTCTTACCGCACTGTCGATAGTATGAAGATCGTCTTCGCAGACGGTTCCGTGCTCGACACCGCAAACCCAGAAAGCATCGCTGCATTCAAAATTGCTAAACCCGAATTGATTGAAGGTATTACTCAACTTCACGCACAAACGGCGCAAAATCACACACTATCAAAACTTATTCAGCACAAATATCGCCTAAAAAACACCACTGGCTATGCCCTAAATGCTCTCGTTGATTACTCTGATCCGATTGAAATCATTGAACATTTGATGATTGGGTCGGAAGGCACACTCGGTTTTATTGCCGACATCACCTACAACACCGTCATTGAGCACGCGCACAAAGCCTCAGCGCTGCTTGTCTTTGCTGATATTGAGCAGGCTAGCCAAGCGGTTACGACCCTGTCCAAAACCCCAGTTGCGGCAGTCGAAATGATGGATGGACGCGCGATGCGCTCTGTCGCTGACAAAGCCGGCATGCCCGCATTTATTGCGCAATTGGATCTAGAAGCCGCTGCGCTGCTAATTGAGTCTCACGCCAGCGATCACGCGGCCCTTCATTCGCAATGCAGCGCCGTGATGGCAGCACTAAGCGATTACCAGATCATCGAATCCGTACCATTCACCTCCGATGCCAAGACGGTGGCAACCTTATGGGGCATTCGCAAAGGGATGTTCCCTGCCGTGGGCGCGGTGCGCGAAGTGGGGACAACCGTCATCATTGAAGATGTGGCGTTTCCGGTAGAAAGCCTTGCCAATGGTGTGCGCGACTTGCAGGCTCTGTTTGATCACTACCACTATCACGAAGCCATCATCTTCGGCCACGCTCTGGAAGGCAACTTGCATTTTGTCTTTACACAAGGCTTTGATAGCCAAAGTGAGATCGACCGCTACGGCGCATTTATGGATGAAGTGGCCGAGCTGGTGGCCGTGAAATATCAAGGCTCACTCAAAGCCGAGCACGGCACGGGCCGTAACATGGCACCGTATGTCGAATTGGAATGGGGCAAAGACGGTTACACCTTAATGCAACAAATCAAAACCCTGTTTGACCCACAAGGCTTGCTCAACCCCGGCGTTATAATCAACGATGATCCGCGTTCCCACTTAGCTAACCTAAAGCCAATGCCAGCAGCTGATGCCTTGGTCGATCGCTGCATCGAATGCGGGTTTTGCGAACCTGTTTGTCCATCTCGCACACTATCGCTCTCGCCCCGTCAACGAATCGTCTTGTACCGCGAACTGCAACGTCGACGCGCGCAAGGTGAAACGGTAGAAGCTTCTGAGCTTGAAAAAGTCTTTGAATACCAAGGATTAGACACCTGCGCCGCAACTGGCTTATGCGCTGAGCGCTGCCCTGTTGGCATCAACACTGGCGATTTAGTGAAAAAGCTGCGCACCGCGAAATACCAAAAATTCATCCCCATTGCTACATGGACGGCGGATCACTTTGCCGCCACCACAGCCGTGGCTAAAATCGGCCTCAGTGCCAACCAATTGGCTAGCAAATGGCTGGGCGAGAAGTTAGTCGGCGGCGCAACCAACGGCTTGCGTAAAGTCAGCAAAGGCAAAACGCCTATTTGGTATCCACAACTGCCGCAAGCCAATCATCAAAACTTAGCCATTGCGGTAGAAAACCTACCGCGCCGTGAGAAAAAAGTCGTCTATCTACCCTCTTGTGCGAGCCGAAATATGGGCCAACAAAACAGCGCGGGCGATCAGCGGCCATTAACCGAAGTGACCTTATCGCTGCTTAATAAAGCAGGATATGAGGTGATTCTACCTAACGAGCTCAACAGCCAATGTTGTGGCATGCCCTATGACAGCAAGGGAATGAATGAGCTTGCACAGTCAAAAGCGCAGCAGTTAGAAGCCGCGTTATGGCAAGCTAGCCAACAAGGGCGATATCCGGTATTGATGGATACCAGCCCGTGTGCAAAACGCAGTATTGAACAATTTACCAAACCACTGGAGATCTTAGAACCCGTCGGTTTTGTCAATAAGTATCTGCTGGATTCTTTAGCTATCAAAGTCAAAGAAGAAACTGTGATGCTGCATATCACCTGCAGTGCGCGCAAAATGGGGTTAGAAGCCGAGATGCTCAAATTGACCCAAACCTGCGTCAGCACAGTGATTGTGCCAGAGCATATTCAATGCTGCGGCTGGGCGGGCGATAAAGGCTTTACCACGCCAGAACTGAATGCGGCGGCCGTTCATCCGCTCAAAGAGCAAGTCCCAGCTCACTGCGAACGCGGATTCAGTAATAGCCGTACCTGTGAAATTGGCCTGTCGCACCACAGCGGCATTCCATATCAATCCATTTTGTATTTGGTTGATGAAGTGTCTAAACCGCTTTGATCTACCCTCAATCTTAAAATAGCTCATTGGATAAAATGGGCTGTTTTTTTGTCTCTTTATCTGGCGTACCTTTACCTCGCATACCAAGAGTGTGTAAATACGCTTTGGGGCTTAAACCAAACTGACTGCGAAAACGTTGATTAAATCGCTGTTCCGATTGGTAGCCGCAACACTGCGCCAATATCGCTATATTTCGTTGGCCACTTTGCATTAAGTTCAGCGCGTGATTCACACGCACTTCAGCCAAAACCTCACGGTAACGGGTGCCATGTTGCTTTAAGCGTCGAATTAAGGTCGCGCGGCTCATGGCAAAGTGCGTTGCTACCCGCTCAAGTGGATGTTCTTCTTCTGGTGACTGGGCGAGGTAGTTTCTCAGCTTCTGCTCAAAGGGTAGAGAATTACTCTCAAAGAGCCAATGCAGTACACCTTGCTCAGCCAATTGTTGGTATAACACCATCAGTAGATAGGCTTGGGTTTCTTGGCTGATTAACGAAAGATCGAACGAGGCGAGCGCATTGAGCGAACTTTTCAGTGAGGGGCTGGTTGAAATCACAGGCCACATAACTGGGCGATCATGATTTGCGCTTAACGCAAGCATCGCCTCGGTCGGGCGGTAGGTGAAACTGAACAGCCTTGAAGAGAAGTAACCGTGTTCTGGTAAATTTTCGAAACTGAGCGAAGCTGAGGCCTCACACAACAATAACGAAGTGCTCGATAGATTAGTGGCCTCTTCTTTATGAAACAGTTTTTTACTGCCAGATTGGATCTGAATCAAGCTTGGAGAGTGAATCCTCACATTTCTCAGCCTTTGTTGCTGAGCGGCTCGAAAGGTGGTGACTTGGTATTGGTGATTCATCACTCCCCCATGAATTAGCGTGTATAGGTTGCGGTCAGCGTCGCTTTTTCTAACGCCAAACTATTGAGGGTAAAACCAACCACCGCAGGTGATACATCGGCCGCCAAATTGAGTTTTTCCGTCGGGAGAGCCCATACCGTAAACTGGTAACGGTGCATTCCGTGCCCTTCTGGCGGACAAGCACCACCAAAACCAACGCTGCCATAATCGATACGTGTTTCTATTGCACCGAGCTTTTTGACTTCAACCCCACGTGCTAGCTCACTCACTGTCGCTGGAATATCCAGCGCAATCCAATGCCAAAAGCCACTTCCTGTCGGAGCATCTGGATCAAAAGCCGTAATAGCAAAACTTTTGGTTCCTTGTGGTGCATCAGTCCAAATTAAGTGCGGCGAAAGATTCTCCCCAGCACAACCCCAGCCTGAAAATTCAAAGGTTTTTGCCATCGGGTGGCCTTCTTGGATATCACGGCTGCTGAGTTGCAAAGCATTTGCCATCCCTGCAAATAATAAGCTGGTGGTTAACGTCGTGGTGACGATGGCCGAGCTAAAAATCGTCGAGTTCATTGTTTTCTCCTATGAATAAGTTCATGAACAAGTCTAGCAATATCACCCATACAACATCCGACAGAACGTATCATTTTAACGCTTTAAAGATTGAAAAGTGATACTTTTTGTTTGCCCCATTCCTCTACCATTATCGAGATACTACTGGAGAGGACTGCTATTGATAATATTGCGCACAATTAAGTTTACACACATATCGAGACTATTTTTGAGCCAATACTCTCATAGGCTCATATGCTTTATGAGGCATTTATTGCCACATAGAGGAGATCAAAATGCAATTATCAATACGTCTACTTGGCTTAATGGCGGCAGTGGTGTTGAGTTCTACTCAAGCGACTGCTTCAATAGAAAGAGAATCACTCCCCACCATTGCGGATAAAGTTATCCATCCGCATTCTTTAACAACCCACCAATCTCTAACCACTCACTATCCAATCCATTCGCCGGGAGCCAGCTTTATTAAGGTCCACTTTGATAAGTTTCAACTCAGCAAAGGGGGAAGCGTCACACTACGCTCTCCACACAGCAATGAAAGTATCACCTACGGCAGTTCAGAGAACGGGCCTTTATTTGCCCGCTCGATTAATGGGGATAGCGTTATCGTGGAGTGGAAAACCGGCGAACACCCTGACCAAGCACAAATCTCAATTGACTATTTTATGGCTGGGAATGAAAGTGCCACGTTACCACAACCGAACCTAGCCGCTGATAATTCTGGGTTGTTTTCAACCTGTGGCATCAATGAAAGAAAAGATGTTGCTTGTTGGAGCGACTCACACCCTGAAAAAGTGGCGTGGAGTAGCGCCGTAGCAAGACTACTGATTGATGGCCGTAGTTTATGCACGGCTTGGCGTGTCGGGCCCAATAATCACATGATCACCAATAACCACTGTGTATCAACAGCCTCTGAACTAAAAAATACTGAAGTATGGTTTAATTACCAACGCACGACTTGCGGCGGTAGCTTGGATACCACAGTAAAGGTCATGGGCGATCAGTTATTAAGCACCGATTATACCTTGGACTACACATTATTCACGGTGGCTAATTTCGAGCAGCTAGGACAATTTAGTTACTTAGGCTTAGACAATTCAGAGCCCAGCTACGGCACGGGTATTTATATTCCACAACACGGCGCTGGTAACCCCAAAGAGTTGGCGATAGAAAGCGATCAAAATGGCTCTGGCATGTGCCAAATTGATATAGCCTCTACCAATGGTCGCGGTGCCAATACCGACACAGGGTATTTTTGTGACACTATTGGCGGCTCTTCTGGTTCACCTGTATTGGCCTCTGAGAGCCATAAAGTCATTGCACTACACCACTTTGGGGGATGTGAAAACCAAGGGGTCAAAATCAGCAAAATCTGGCCTCAGGTTGCACCATTTTTTGATAACCAGTTGCCCGTAGGGAAAAAAGGAGGCACTCCACCTCCGCAAGATGGCGTCATCCAACGTGGGCAAAGCATTACTGGCATCACCTTGAGCAAAGGCCAACAAAAACGATTCATTTTACCTGCATCAGAACGCCAAACAGCGGTGAAAATTTCGATAACCTCTGGGCAAGGCGATGCCGATCTCTATACCCTTTCAGGCAATCCACCGACCAAAAGAGTCTTTGATTGTCGGCCTTACCAATCAGGAAGTAATGAGCAATGCTTAGCAGAGCCAAATGCTGAGGATCTGCATATCATGATCGATGCATACTCGAATTTTTCTGATGTAACATTACAGGTAGAATAAAACAGAAAATTAGCTGACCAACCACTTGCAAGTCGCAAGTGGTTGGTCATAGTTTAAAACTCTTGGTTCATTTTTAGCAGGCTGTTGAGTAATACTGTTTCTTCGTTTGCATCCAAGTATCTCGTCAGATCTTTCACTAACTCCACATGCAACTGATTATGCTGGCGATGAATTTTCTGACCTTCCGCGGTTAAAGTCACGACAATCGATCTTCTGTCATCTGGGTGCGCGCCGCGTTCAATCAACTTAGCATTCACTAACTTCTCTATTTGAACGGTGAGCGTACCAGTTGTGATGCCGAGCTTTTGCGCTAACTCTTTCATTCTCAGCGCGCCATGAATACCTAACACCTCGATGGTGTGGATCTGCGCCAGAGAGTAGCCGGTGTCTCGCACCACAGATTGCTCCCATGAGGACATCTTGTCGTAAAATTCCGTTAATTGTTGATTCAGTTTTTCGATATTACTCATCATGCCATCGGGTGAACTTCAAGGGTAAGGTGGTGGATTTTATCAAACTTCGCCAATATTTGTTTATATTCTGCAACGGTTTTATCAACATGAGATTCTAAGATAATCGCAGCTGAGTAGTGATGACCACTGATTTTCCAAATATGGAGATCTTTAATCACCGCAAATGCGGCTAGCTCTTCTTCAATTAAACGTCGATAGGGTTGCTCGATGCTTTCATCTAATAAAATAGGGCTAGTCTGCTTGATAAGGCCTATTGTCCACTTAGCAATCACGGCAGCGCCGACGATGCCTACAACAGAATCTAACCAATTCCAGCCATAATATTTTCCAAACAAGAGCGCCACAATCGCCAAAAGAGAAGTCAAGGCATCGGCAAGAACATGCAAATAGGCAGCTCGTAAATTGTGATCGTGATGGTCATGGTCATGGTCATGGTCATGGTCATGGTCATGGTCATGGTCATGGTCATGGTCACCATGATGGTGGTGATGGTTATCATGCAACAATAGCATGCTCACTAAATTCACCAGCAAGCCAATGATGGCGACAATAATCGCTTCATTAAATTGAATCGTTTCGGGATTGAATAAACGATGAACCGATTCCACCACCATCAGCAACGCCACAATACCTAATGCAATCGCACTGGTGTAGCCTCCCAACACACTCACTTTACCTGTACCAAATGAGAACTTCTCACTGTGTGCATGCTTTCTAGCATAACGGTAAGCAAACAGCGTAATGCAGAAAGCAGCCGCATGAGTACCCATATGCCAACCATCGGCAAGTAAAGCCATCGAACCGAAAATAGTACCAGAAATGATCTCCGCTACCATGGTGACAAGCGTGAGCAAAAGAACGTAAAACGTGCGTTTCTCATTTTGGTCTGCGCTAGCGATAAAGTTATGACGATGCTCGGTAGTAAACTGCAAAATCCCACTCACTTAGTTTGATAATCAAAATATTTGATTTAAATTTAGTTTGATTATCAAATATTGTCAACAAACTCTGTCTATCAGTTAGTACCGAAACCATTGGGGAAATAGGCTAAGTGGAAAGTAGAGGTAGGAAGGGAGAACGAGAGCCCTCCTCCGTTGAGAAGGAGAGCTGGAAGGAATTACCACATCAAATCATCAGGGACTACGAAATCCGCGTACGGATCATCTTCAGCAGGTAGAGATTCATCGGCAGTTTTATTTTCGATAATGCTCTCTTCATCACGCATGAAGATTTTATCCGCTACCACACCCGGGATGACAGCATAGCCATCTTCATAACGCGCGATAGCCAGGATTCCTTTACTCAGTTGATCACGAACCAATGAATCGACATAAAGTGACTTCACCAACTTACCATCAACAAAGTTGTATTTGATTTCACCGTGTTTTAGATCCAGCTTATTCATCTCAATCAGTTGTTTTACTTGAGCGCGAATTTCTTTGCTCAACAACTGCTCTTTTTGCTGTTTATTCAGTGCCTTGTCGCGCTCTTGTTGCTCGACTTTATTCGCTTCTACTGCCGCTTTCACTTCACGTGCTTGCACGCGCGATTTTTTAGAGCTCTTTTTCGCTTTGCTGAGTTTTTTGGCGTTAACTAAACCCGCTTTTAGCATTTGCTCTTGTAGAGATAAGGTTGCCATGATCAATCCAAGTCAGTTATTTGCTGGTGAGTTTAACGGTTCATGGCGAGTGAATAAAGAGCGCTGTGGTTATCTTATTCATCCTAACGAGCAAAAAATGCTTTTCTAAACTCATAACGCTGCTTTGCCGCGTAGCGCACCCACTCTTCTGTCGAAAGGGTGGCATAGGATGTCTTTCTCTGGTTTGAGAGCATCTTTTCTAACTGCGCTAACGCTTGCTGGTAGTCAATGACTTGAGCAGCCTGCGCTTGTTGCTCGATTTGGCGATGGGCCACCTCACTGCGCTCATGTTCATTTAAGTAAAGTTCGGCCAAACCTTGTTGTACTTCTAAGCGCTGTTCTAACGATAAATGTTGAGGGATCAGCCGAATCGCTTGTTCATAGCGTGCATTACCTGTGTTTAATGAAAAGGTATCCCATTGATATTGATGCTGTGTAAGCCGCTGTTCAATGCTCTGCAACGCCTCTTCTACCGAAGCAATACCTTCGTAGTCATTGGGTTGCTGTACAAAATCATCATAAGCGTACTGATCAGCAAACAAGATATCCGCTTGTCGCCCCCATACTTGTTGATCAATCGATTTTACATAAGCCATTTTGTCACCTAATTCCGTATCCTGACTGATGAGTTCCATTCCAAGCAACGCGTCACGTTGCGCCTGTTTTTGCCAATAGAGTGCGACCAGCTCATAGCGTTCATGGGGCAACTGCGCTTGTAGTTGTTGTAGCCGCGCAGCGCACACATTTTGCTGACGACACTGCTGCCAAAACTGCTCTATTCTCTCTCTCAGCACTTTGCCTATTTCTGTTTGCAGCGTTTCATCAACGAGTGTCCACTCTTCATGGGTTAGATGATCGCGATTAGCCAGCAAAGCAACGCTACTTTGCTCTGGCAAACGCACCGTGCCCGGCAATGCAACCTCAATTCTATTGGGGGGTGTTTGGATAGTGGGAAACTCATCCCTCTTCACCCACCAATAACTTGCGCTGCCGACTAAGGCAACGCAGATCAATAACCTAACCCAACGCATCTAGCGGATCTCAGCTTTAACCGGAAAGTGATCCGATAAATTGTAATGCTGCCATAAACGCTCGTCCGTGGTTCTTGGCACCAGCACAGTATTGCGGTTTTGTTGTTCGCTTGGTTGTGCAAACTCTTGACTTACCACCACATAATCAAGGTACTCCACGTTTTCACCACCGGATAAGGGTTCTCCTGCAAAATCATTGATACGCGGATCAAACGTTGATTCGGTATAGCCTGCGTAGCTAGGTTCGGTTGACGCAAGATTCGCGAGCATGTTTTGATAGTCATCGGCAAATTTACGTTTATTCACGTTAAAATCACCGCCATAAATCACCGTTTCTGTGCTGGGAATAGAGAACGATTGCGCAAAACTGCGCATCTGTCTGAACTGACGTTGACGATAATCGCGAGCGGTATCGGTATCAAACGAGGCAGTATGCGTTGCAAACAGATGATAAGCCTGACCATTTTTGATGATTTCAGCATAATTCACCCCTTTATCAGCAAAACAGTCAGTTCCCGAGCAATCAGGGAAAACATATTGTCCTTGGTTAACAATTGGGTAGCGGCTGACGATCATCACTCCACCGTCATGGATATTCACCCCAGACTTATCGAGCATTTTCGTTTGGTACGGATACTCTTTTGCCAGCTCTCGAAGAAAGGCATCACGCCCCGCAGCAAACACTTCTTGCAGCATTACGGCATCATATCCTTTGATGTGCTGAGGGATGATAGCAAAACGCTCGGCAATATTTGAAGCAATCACAGGTAACGCCCAAACGTTATAGGTCATCACTTTTAAGGTCTCAGCGTCGGGTGTTTCTTCTGTATTCGTTGGCGTAATGGTGTAATAAATATCGTCGTAACGAGTGGTGCTGACGGATTTAAACGCAAGCTCGGTTGGACGTTCAATCAACTGCGTTGAGTAATAACGGTGAACCGCACGATCATTTTGCCACTGAAGAGGAACATCTCGTGCTTGTACCCCATGCTCAATGCTTGAGTTATACCAATGACCTTCCACCTTCTGCTGTAAAGAGAAAACCTGCCCTTGCGGTAAAGTCACCATGGTTTCAAATTGGTACGTTTTGCCAGATTTCACCCCTTGCCAGCGGTTAAAGCTGAGCACCATTTTAGTTTCCCACGGGCCTAGCGTTTCACTGTGTTGCTGCCATTCACTGCCTTGTTGCAACTGATCAGATCCGGTCTGTTTCACGGCAATAGACATTGGCAGCGCAGAGTTATTGGTTAAATAAATATCGGTGTCCGCCAATACCGCATGAGCAGCAAGAGACAACCCAAATAGAATGACTTTATTAATAATCTTCACGTTTTCATCCTTTAACTGTGAAAAAATAAATTAAGCCATCCCCCTATGAAATATTGATGTAAGAAATACGACAGTTTGAGTACTCCAAGAAAGGTCACGAAAAATATAAAAACTATTGAACGATTTATCGATATTTTTTCTTTCAAGGCAAACTTTAGCGTTATACTGCCCGCCCCAAATTGTGAGAGGATTTTTTGTGGAACGTGAAATGTCAGTGATCATTGGTTTGTGTAACCCTAAAAGCCCAACCAACGTAGGTGGTGTGATGCGCGCGGCAGGTTGCTACCAAGCGTGCGCGGTTCGCTACAGTGGTGAGCGTTATGATCGCGCAGTGAAATTTCAAACCGACACAAAAAACATTCAAAGTAAAATCCCGCTCACCGCGATGGTAGAGATCACGCAGGACTTGCCAAGTGAGATGAAAATCGTCTGTGTTGAACTGGCAGAAGGGGCCACACCACTGCCCGAGTTTATTCACCCGGAAAAAGCGCTGTATGTGTTTGGCCCTGAAGATGGTTCTATTCCACAAGAGATAGTCAACCAAGCCAGTGAGGTTGTATACATCCCAACGATTGGTTGCATGAATTTGGCCGCGAGCGTCAATGTGCTGCTGTATGATCGCTTAGCAAAATCCAAGCTCGATATTGATCACAGCCAACGTATTCTGAGCAGCCGAGATGTGAAAAATCGTTTGAAGTTTAAACGTGCTGATCAACCTGCCACTTAAGGCTGCAATCGAAGCCAATGAAACAAGCGAACGTTCTTCACTCAATAGAGCCTAACGCTCACTTGTTTCATTGGCAGTCATAACGGCCAACTCTCGCTAACGAATATCCAACTGTTTAAGAACCGATGGATAACCCCACCCATCTTCACCAACTTTAACTTCGTCTCCCGTTAAATAGTGATAAAGAGTGGGCGCAAGTGAGCCATTTTCGACTGAACCGAGCGGCGTGGCTTGATTGCCAATCGGGCTCCCCCAAAAACCGATAAAAGCATCTTTTTCTAGATAGCTTTCACCCGCATGACGTCCCGGAACTTTAGTATTAAAGCCAACGCCCTCTTTAGGAAATAGGTTAATGGTGCCCGCACGGTCGTCTTCATAAATAGCAGCGAGCTGATTAACCGAATCTGGACGAGGCGTAAAACGTGTTAACTCTCGCCACTGCGCACTTGAGCACCACGTCTCAGGTTGATTCGCTTTAGCGTGATAAACGCAACGTTCGACGAGTTGTGCATAATGTTCTAGCTCGTCAGATGAAGGAGGCGACAAATAAGCATTTAGCTGCTGAACGCCAAGCAACAATGGCTGTTCTGATTTAGCAAAATAGCGCAGTTTATCACCCTTTTTTTCAATCCACTCATCCACTCGTTTACCTTGCCGCTCGCCAACCAACCGTACAGAACAGTCCGTTAAATCACATGGTTTTTCTCTCACGACTAAATAATCTAGGCTTTCAGCAAGTCGCGCTACGGTTTCATCGATCACATCAACCTGCTGCCCTGGCTTAGAATGGATCGGTTGCCAACGGATCAGCTCTTGATAAACCGGTTGAACTTCCCATCCAGCTTCTGCATTAAAGAAATCCATCATAAAATTTCCACCCGCAGTGGAAGCGACGACCACATCAATCCCTTTGTTTGACGGCGCGTTAATCGCATTCGTCATTTTTGGCCCTTCTCCCTCATCCGATGAGATTTTCTTCACCTTGAGTTTTATTCCCAGTTGTGAAGCTAGCGGCTCAAAGATCTGTTTTTCTGGGTTGAGGGAGAAATAAACAGGAGCTAAACCATGATCGCCAGCCATGCCCCATAACGTGCGGTCATATACTCCCGCGTCTTGATAAGTTGCTTCTATTTGCGCTAGCCAGTAATCGAGGCGGTTTAGTTCCCCAGTTGGCATGATGACTTCATCACTGAATGGGCCGCTAAAATGAGCAAAATGATCCGGCCATGGATTATAAATCAGCGTATAGTCGGGCATTCCTTTCAGTTCTTTTTGTGCAAGTTGTTTCAACTGGTGAGCAAGCACTTGATGGCGAGTCCAGCGAGTATAAAAATCCCACTTGCTTATCTGCTGATAGCGCGTGACCTCTTCAACTAATGTCGCTCGCAACTGTTGGAGTTCACGTTCGACAATCGCGCGCTCTTTCAGCTCACGCACACACCGCTTTTCACCAAAATCACGTAGTGCCTCACCCGCCCCCAAATTCACTAAACCATCATAAGTGGTGTGAGCATTCCAATCGTATTGCGCATTGCAGTTGAGGGTGTTGAGGTAAGCGAGGCGATCAAACATCGTTTGTACTTGGTTTTTAACCAGTAAGCGATCAAGCTGCAGTGCATCATTACCAAAAAAGTAATAAGCTCGGTCGGTTGGGCGATCAACAAAGTGGAAATTGGGTATGCCAGTACCGCCTTGGCCGGACACCTTAGCTCCTGTTTTTATGATCGGTAAATTACGCACACTGATCGTTGGTGTTGATGAAATGCCCACTTGAGTAATAGAAGCACGATGATCACGATACAAGCGTTTAAAAAACGGCAAGTAATGTGGATCGTGATAAGGCTGCTCAGCCAATATCTGCATGAAACGTACTTGTTGCTGATGTTCAGGTTGAACCACCTCCATTGAAGAGGGCTTCGTGCTCAATCGATTGTTGTGATCTTGGTGAGCTTTGCGGATAAATGGCTTACTCGGGTCAACCAAACCTTCGATCAGCCCTTGTTGCAAACCATCCACGGTGATCTGCACTGCCATACGACGTTGTTGCTGAGAGCGGAGAAACGCAATCAATGCTTGAGGATCATCATCAAATGTTTTTTGTAACAAGGAATTTAGTGCTTGTTCACGCTCTTGCTGATAGACAAATTGGCGGTAGCCTTTTAATACGTTCATACGCACAAAATCAATCAAAGTAACCGTGATTGCCTCTGCTTTGTTGTTCACACGTGCTGTATTTTCTGGCTTTGCATCTTCTAATACCCCAAAAAGGGTTTGCTTCATCTCTCCTTCATCCATCCCATTAGCAGCCTGACTAATAATTTGGATCACTATCGGTTGGATTTTATTAATCAGTAATCGATCGGGTTCACTTGACGTCAGATATTGATAGTGATCCGGCAATCTCTCAAGCTGTTGCCACTCACCAATTTCAACCAAGGCATCATACACAGTCACCATGGCCGCAATAAATTGGGCATCCACTTTAATCCCTTCATGATGCCCTTGATCTTTAATATTTTCTTTTTGTTCACTCACCACCTCTTCCCCATAATGGTAGAGGCTATGCTCGAATCCCTTTAAAACCTTTGCGTCATAAACAGTACTTAAATACTGTTTAAATACATCATCATTTTCTAACCCCGTATAACGATCATAATATTGATATAAAAAATAGCCCAGCGGGATGGCGTAAGTTGGGTTAGAAATTTGTGCAATAACGCGAGCTTTTGTTTTTGCATCTAAAGGCAACATAAGGATATAGCTATCGAGTGTTACCCCGGCGATGGTAAATAAGGTCGAATCACGGGCAAAGCGCGTTGAATAGCTTAAAGACGACGCCATTTGATTTTTCAATATTTGCGCCGAATTGAACAGCCCGCCAACCACAGGCGCGCCACTGATAGCAGCGAAAGAGGTTGATGAAAGTAAAGAGGTTAAGAGTAACGCGATGGGTTTTGGCCGCCCAAAAGAATAAAATATCATACTGTTTTCCCTACAGTTATTGCATGCGCACATTGTGGCAAGCTTACTCGTAAGGTCAAGCCGTAAGTCATATTTACGTTATAACTAGGCCATATATCCATATTAAATGTAATGATACCAATTGACTATTCGATAATGACGAGTTTCATTGCCTTTTTACCGATTCGATTCTATAAATAATGGAAATAAAAATAAATAAAACTCTCATCACACGATAGAGAAACTTGGCTTAATTCGTTTTTTACTTATTTAATTCGGGGGCCGTCTCATGCGCACCAATCAACCTGTTACACAAAAAGAAGTCAAGTTTCCACCTAGCTATAACTTATTATCGGTCACTAAACCAAGCAGCCATATCACTTATGCCAGTAAAGAGTTTTGTGACGTGGCGGGCTACTCATTAGAAGAGCTTATCAACCAGCCTCACAACCTAGTTCGTCACCCTGACATGCCAGCAGAAGCGTTTAAAGATATGTGGGAGCATTTAAAACGCGGCCAATCTTGGATGGGTATCGTCAAAAATAGATGTAAAAATGGCGATCATTATTGGGTTGATGCGTTTGCTTCTCCGATAGTCGAAAATGGCAAAACGGTTGAGTTTCAGTCGGTACGTTTGTGTCCAAGTCGAGAACACATCACCAACGCAGAAAAAATCTACGCGCAGCTTAAAGCAGGCAAAACACCCAGGCAGTTAAAGCTGCCTCGGACTCGCCTGTGGCAACGTTTGGCCATCGCCTTAGTCCCCATTGCAGGCATCAGCTTTGTGGCTGACACTCTTCTTCCGGGAATAGGCTTAGTATTGATGTTATTACTGTCCATGGTTGCAGGTTATTATTTAACTCGCCGTTTAGAATCGCTCAGTGCCGAAGCACGCAAGATATTTGATAACCCACTAATGGAATTGGTGTATAACGGCCATATTGATGACATTTCTGAAATCAAACTTGCGTTAAAAATGCGCCAATCCGAACTCAATGCTGTGGTGGGACGCATTCAAGATTCAAACCAACAAATTGGTGAAGCGGCCAATTCATCTTCAAAAAACTGCAAAACAACTGCGACCAATTTAGAAGGTCAAACACGAGAAACAGAACAAGTTGCCGCCGCGATCAATGAAATGCACTCTACCGCGAATGAAATTGCACAAAATGCGCAAAGTGCATCAGACGCAACAGAGAAAGCAAAATTGGCCGCCGAAGAAGGTATGGATTCGGTAAAAGATACATTGAATGCAATGCAACAGCTCGCGACCCAACTAGACAGCGCTTCATCGGTTGTCACACAATTGGCAGACCACGGAAAAACCATTGGCCAAGTGTTAATTGTGATCCAATCTGTCGCTGAGCAAACCAACCTGCTGGCACTTAACGCCGCTATTGAAGCTGCTCGGGCTGGCGAGCAAGGCCGTGGATTTGCGGTCGTCGCCGACGAAGTTCGCACCTTGGCACAACGCAGCCATGAGTCCACTAAAGAGATCCAAAATGTCATTGCGCTGATTCAAACCAGCACCCACCAAGCTGTAGATGCGATGTATGAAGGCGCACAGTTATCTAAATTATGTGTTAATAGTGCTAATGTCTCTGGCGATAAACTCAATATGCTACTTACACAAGTGATTGATATTACGGATAGAAATGAACAAATTGCCACCGCCGTAGAAGAGATGGCACGCGTGACTGAAGATATGAATTCAAGCGTTCAATCGATCAGTGATGTCTGTGTTGCGACCAATATTTTGGCCAGTGATACACGAGATGAATGTGAGGATTTAGTGGTAAACCTTAGCTCTCAAGGCACATTAGTTCGCCAATTCCGACGGTTATAATTTCATGTCCGACTAGCCTTCTAACGAGGGCTAGTCAGTTTAAAAAATAAAAGCAGTGTTTATAAATTATTACTGCTTCTATTTTATAGGGATAGCTAATCTATTGGAAATACAATTGGGGCATCAAGCACTGCCGTACTCACATTTTTTTCCATAGATTTATTTTGAATTTTTTTCACTGTATCAACTATCCAATTAAATACTCCAGGTCTGGTAAAACCAGCATAGAATGTCGCCTGATTATGCACCTGAGAATAGGAATTCACTCCCGTACTGGCAACACCATATACCTTTCCTTGGTAAATTAAAGGACCACCGCTATCCCCTCTAAAAGCAGAATATTTCGTTATTACAGTACCAAATTCATTGACATTAAATCTAGAATCTGAAGAATCTAATGGTGGATTTTCAATAGCAATAGAATAACGGTTAGGCCTATAGTTCCCATGTTCCTGTCTGTACTCATAAGTCTTTTCCGTGTAATTACAGACTGCTTGATCTGCTTGAGAATATTCCTGAGTAAAAAGATTGTTTGAAAAATATTTAGAGCTATGGCATCGGGCCATATCAACTTCACGCTCATAATCTGGAGAATTTTCCTTTGCAGCAACAATAGCAGGAATGGGCATACGCTTTAGACTTGAGGTTGAATAACCGATGGGGAAAACTTCTGCACCGAGAGGAATTGACTGATTTGCGACAGGTAAAAACGTAACCCCCTCTGGCATGCTTTCAAGTTCTACGATAGCTATATCATCAAATTCATCTTGGCCTATTCCATTACTAGGCTCGAATATGTGATCTGCTATATAGGCTTCTACTATTTTAACTTTAATACCTGGGTTCGGTATACGGCCATTCTCGTCAACCTCTTGAGATCCTGAATGTAAAAGATACGCATGATTCCCTTTTTGAGCGCCGAAACCGATGCAATGGTGTGCGGTGAGTACTGTTTTTGGCGCAATCAACGTACCAGAGCAATGTGCATCTTTTAAATAAACCATGTATGGCGCATCACTTGGTAAAACATCATTACCTTCAACAGCACTAGCAGGCAATGAATAGCCTCCTCCCACCAAGGTCAAGCCAATTAATATTGGTTTTGTATATTTTTTATTTTCCATTTAAATTTCCTCTTAATTTTATGATCTTTTAAAGTAAACGACAAAAATCAATTCTCCAGTGCTTACATAGCTTTTCACTAAAAAACTCACGTAACCTATCGATATTCATAAGATGGTTACGCTATCTAAACTAATTATTTTACAGTACGACAGTAATTAAAACACCGTGCATTAGCTTTTACGAATTAAAGATAGTGAAAATAATCTTAACTATGTGATGCTAATATTTATTATTTCCGATAAAAATAGATGAATAAAATCAATATTAACAATGCACAAATGATATAGCCTATATATCATTTGTGCATATAGTCAGACCACAATTATTACATGTGTTCATTTTCCAATTAAATCATTCGTACGGTATTTCTCTACGAGTTATTTAATTGGAAAATCGAGCCACTTTGAAAAACACTCTTTCACACTAATTAATAATTCACTTTCCGTGATATTGATTCATTAAATTACTCTTACTTATGATAATTCACTAGACTTGATTCTTGTTAGGAATTAATAAACATATCAGTAAAATTTAATAATAAATAACAGTCAACAAAGGATTGAGATATGAAGTTGCCCAAACTGCTGCTCGTAAGTGCATTTTTTACTACATCCACTACTGCCTTTGAGATTTGCCGAATCGGGGATGAAATCAACATCCTCGATAACGACTCCATGAGGGCATTACGCAAAGATAATTATTCCTTATTTAGTGACGACATTACAGTTGACACACTTTTTTCTTCCACACCAGAACACTTCACTGAATTAAAACCTTCAATTATTGAAGCTAATGAGCTGTATTCAAAATCTTCTTCCTTACTGGATCTAGGCCCTAGCTCAATACTTACCATAGAAGCAGACGCAGCAAAGAGACTGCTGCAAACACTAGGTAGAACAAGCTCAAAATTCGCCACCGGCGCTCTTGAAGTGCTTGGCCCTATTGGAGATGCTGCGGCGGTAGGGTTTTGGGCAAAAGAGATAGGTAATACATTTAAAGATGAATCCCAAACTTCTTATGATCGATTTGCAACGGTTATGGGGCTAGTGGATTGGTTTGGTGTACTCAAACTACCCGAAAGAGAAATAGACCGAGTGATATTAAGTCACCGCTGGGATGCCATTTCAAGTGGTCAACATTACAGTTTCAACATACACGACGATATTGCCACCCAACAAGATTTAAGAAACAAGAAACATTGGGCAGAGCTCGCCAGTAAACAAGCGGATTTAGTCACTGAAATAGTCGGTGCGTACGCAAAAGATATCACTCTTAAATATCAATACCATTATCAGGAAATGGTTTACGCACAAGCTAAATTGTCTAACGAGCTTATTAGCGCACTCGATCAAGAGTTACATAAGTATGTTTATACGCTTCTTTCGTTTGACCATAATGGCTCGCGCTTGTTTCCTAGCGACTTAACTAGCGCTTGTGATGCAGAAACCCGAGTGATTGCATCTCTTTATACCAATTCAAACTCCAATAGCTCTTCAAGCACTCCATCGACCTCAGAAGCTAATGGAGCACTTACTAACTTACAACTCTGCCAGCAAAGTGTATTAAGCGGTGTTGTGCAGCGTCTAGATGAGTTACGTACTGGGCATATTGATCAACAGGCGTTTACGCAGGCCTTTAAAACCGTTTTGTCGACCAAGAAGCAGATAGCAAATACAGCAAGCGAACATCTTGAGCACATCAGTTCAGCACTTAAGAAGCAGATAATAATCGATGGCCGACAAGCCGTTGATCGTTTGTTTGATTCTGGTGCTCTAGAAAAATCAACTCAATTTTTTAAAGATCAAGCTAGCCGATATGCGATCGATGAAATGGCGCGTAGTGTTCTTTACCGTCCAGCAACGGCTGATGAGCTCAAAACAAAAACCCTCGTCTTGAATGAAGGCTATAGAAAATGCACCTCATTTGGAGTGTTGGCAGGTGATCCTAACTTCCAAGGATGTAGAAAATACGAATGGATACCGGCTGAAACACGAAAATTTGAACCAGCAAAAGACGCAGTTATCAGCCAAATCACTTCTCAGCCACGCCAAAATTTTCATACAAAGTTCGACGCAGCCATCTTGAATTTGATCAGCATAGGCTGGGATGCGAATCAAGAAGAACAATGGTTTGAACAACAAATCACTCACTATTCGCAGCAGCAGGCCGCCAAAAATAATGCAAAAAAAGACAGAGCTTTAGTGCACAAATGGTTGTTCGGTTCCGATGCGCAGATAAAAGATGAGTGTCCACATAATTGTGAAGGATGGAATGCCGGATACTTAGAGAGGCAAAACATCTCTCAACACTCCTCTTTATCCGACATTAGTCGGTGGTTTGCGGATTATTCAAGCTCTGTATCAAGATACAGGGAAATCAAACTTGCTGAGCTTATTCCTCAAGCCCTAGAAAGCGAGTGGCAAGCGATTCAACTGACTCAGTTTTTGAGCTATGCGCACCCTGGCAGCTTTGACTTAGAAAAGCATGCCCCTTTAATGGCTTCAGCCTTAAAAAACTCAACTTTGGATTTGGCTTCTCTTTCCGGAAACTCGCTTCAAATAGCCAAAGAGATCCTAAAAAGAGAGATGATTGAAGCAATAAATCAATCAAAACAAAAAGGCACAGACTGGCTTATCTCTCAGATAGGGGACTTCCATCGATATGCAGCCATCGTCCACCAGCAGCACACCTCTACCGGACATGCCAACGACATGCCAAATGATGTTCTCTTTACTGAAGAGCTTCCTGGCAATGTTCTTCGTTATACAATCTCTCACCTCCCCCCATACAATTATGACCAAAAGTTAGACTCTTCACTGCGAGCGCTCTTTGATCCTCAATCCGTTCTCAGTGAAAGATTTTCTGCTCTGGCTAATGCGTCAAATCAACTTAACAACCAACCAGGACGTGAGTGCTACATCAATTTTACTCCTGTCAAAAAAGCACTATTAGATATAAATAGCGACAGTTTACTTGAGTGGATTGCTCCTATACATGAATTAATGTCATCACTCACAAGTCAGCAATTGGAAGTACAAGCATCCATTGAATGGGCTGTGAAACAGCAAAGTGACCGTAAAGTGGCTTGTGATCTCAGTCCTAACAACCCTAAGTATTTGTAGGAATAAAACAATGAAACCAATACACAGTATGAATAAGAAGTTTTTGACAACACGAGTCCTGCTTACCTTCAGCTTAATCCTTTCTTCAACGCAATCATGGGCAGATGTAGGGGCTTTAAAAAATGACATATTGTCTCGTATACACAGGGGGGATAAACCCGTTATCCTCATGATTGACATGCAAGAAACGACATCAAAGTTGCCTTGGTTACCAGCACAAGCACCAGGCAATAAAAAAATTTGGAAAAACCAAATAGAAATGTTGAAGTTTGCCAACGAAAACAAGCTTCACGTCTTTGATATCAACTACATTGACCGTTTTTCATTACGAGATAACTATGGTGGAGACAGAAGCCGTTATCTTGAACACAACCCGACCTTTAAAAAGCTCAAATCTGAAATGTATAAGTTTGGACCTGAACGATACCATTATGTAGTGAAAGAAACGGTTGAAATTGATACCAGCTCTCAAAGTAAAATCATTCAATTTATTAACCAAAACCAAATTGATAGTGCAGTCATCATGGGGTTTAACAGTGATTGTTGTGTGCGACATACTGCTTACGTTCTCTCAAAAGAGCAACGTATTAACGTTTTGGTTAGCGAAGACATTGTTACTAATAAAGCGAATAAGCCTGGTATTTCTAGCTCGTGGACTGAGCTGGGTCTTGAGACAGATCCAAACGTTCATATTTTCAGAAAGCAGAAACAGCCTTTTGATTTCAATGCAGCCTGCTATAGTGGTGCTTAAGTTTTTAACTTGGCTTTGTTTAAAGTAAGTAAGGAGTAGCAATATGGTGGAGTATCGCTATATTTTGCCCTACTCTGTATCTTATATTTAACAAGCAGTCTTACGCTGCCGATTGTGTGAGGCTTCAAATTTATTGCGATATTCCCAGTTAGAATCCGCTAAAGAAAGAGGCGGCTCAATAAAGTCGCCTCACACCGATTCCCCGATTTCTTCATCCACCATATTTTTTATTTCCTGCCTCACCCACTGGTGGATTGGGCTATTGTGATGAATGAGATGCCAAAATTGTTCAACTCGAAAGTCGGCAGTGTAAAACGGTAAATCGGCCACCGTGATGTCATAACGTCTACCTAGGTGAGAGACCAGACGTCTTGGTAAAGTGGCAATCAGATCAGTGTTAATCAATAACTCCGGCACCATCGAAAAATGTGGCAAAGATGCCACCACTTCGCGCTGATAACCCAGTCTTTTCAGCTCATGATCCATATCCGTTTTGCCCAAGCCATTACCGGAGATGATTAGATGTCGGCTCTGGCAATAGCGCTCTAACGTCATAGGCTGATGAGCCCATTTATGCTGGCAACACATCACTACGGCATAGTTATCATTAAATAAACGCTGTTTAAACACGTTAGTGGGTGACTCATCGGTGGAATACAGTAATAAATCCGCCACCTTTTCCAAGTAATCATGCAACGGCATAAACGAGTTGTAAGACACAATTTGTAATTTCAAGTTTGGAGCACGCTGTTGAAAACGCGCCAACAATTTCGGCACAATCATCATCATTTCGAAATCCAGCGCCCCTATAGTGAACACGCCTGAGTATTGCCGGGGGTCAAACTCGTCATCTACCAACATATGACGAATGGTATTGAGTGATATTTCCAATTCGCTATAAAGGCGCTCACCTTTTACAGTCAAACGGTACTCATTTTTCACCTTCACCAGCAATGGATCACCAAATTGTTCACGCAAGCGCATCAGAGCTCGACTGACTGCTGGCTGACTCATGTTTAATACTTGAGCGGCCTGACTAATATGCTTATGAATTAATAGCTTTTCTAAAATCGTCAATAAATTTAAGTCAATGCTGCGCAAATTGATTTCTGGGGCGACCATACCATCACCTAATAATTTCGTGCGTAAATGATCTATATACTATAACAAGCATGCATTTTTGATATGTTTGTTTTTCATTTATCTTCTCCTCACCTGATTGAGGAGATAAAAAATGAAACTATCCACCCTAGCTTTAGCCCCTATTGCTGCTGCACTGTTTACTTTTAATGTAAGTGCGAAAGGCCATGACCACGACAACCAACGCGCGATTTTTTTTCCTGGTGAAACCGTTCAAGACACAGCGAAAATCGTAGTTGAGCCTTCTGCCACTCAGTCTCTGAAACTGGGACAGAAAATCAATAACCTGTATGAGCGCCAATTTGATGAGAGTAAAGCCACCGTTCAAAAATTGGGCAAAAATACCTATTGGATCGGGGTTAATTATTACAATGCTACGGTTGTAGTTAATGAAGACTCAGTATTGTTGATTGATCCGCTAGGCGATGGCCGCATTGATGCTCTTTTTAAAGGAGTTAAATCCATCACCAACAAACCAATTACTACCATTATGTATTCGCACTACCACCTAGATCATGTAGGTGGTGGTAACCAACTGATTGACTTGATTAAGAAAAATTATCCAAAGGTGGATAATGTCCGTGTTATTGCTAGTCAAACCGTTGCAGACAAGATCAACCACCACGCTGAAGTGGGCGAAAACGGTGTGAAAACGCCTAAAGTTCCAGCGCCAAATGAGGTGTACGATTTGAAAAAACCTCAAACGGTCAAATTTGGCTCAATGAAGCTAAAGATGATGGCACCAGAAGGCTCTGGCCATACACCGGATAACACGATGATTCTTATCCCAAGTGATCGTGTGCTGCATTTTGCAGACATGATTAACCCTGATCAACTGCCGTTTTATAATTTCGCGGGAGCAGAGCATTTCCACGGTTACGAAGAGGATCTACAAAGCCTTCTGAGCACACCACTCAGCAAACAGTGGGACTTTATTAACGGCGGCCATGGCAATATCGGTTCAAAACAGGATGTGAAAGATCTGCTGGAATATATTGCGGACATCAGAACTGAAGTGGGCAAGCAGCTAGAAGTCGCGCCCTACACTCCAGTTTTGAGTGACGGAAACCACTTCGTTTGGTTCAAACGCTGGCAAGATGAGATCACTAACAATGTACATACCGCAATGGCGAACAAGTATAGCCACATGTACGGTTTCGATTCAGGTGTGGTGGAAACCCACGCAGCCATGATTTTGGCTGATATGATCGATCACTAATTTCACTCGGATAAAACAGCCCTCTCACGAGGGCTTTTTATTAACGATAGATAGACTTTGTGGACTCTCGCACAATTAAATCGATAGGGGGTAACCTAGCATCGTGCCTCTCACCACTGAGCAAGTTGAGAATGGAATGCGCACACACCGCACCGATCTCTTCAATTGGTTGGCGCAATGTCGTTAGGGCCGGAGTGAAATACTGAGAGACAGGTAAGTCATCAAAACCAATCACTGAAACATCATCTGGCACTCGCACTCCGTGGTCAGTTAACGCCTTAATGGCACCATAAGCCGTTTGATCATTAGCAGCAAAAATAGCCGAGAAATGGACTTTCGACTGCAACAGTTCAACCGTCTTTTCATACCCACATTCAGAGCTAAAGTCACCTTGTTTAATGAGTTTAGGCATAGGCTTAATTCCCGCTTCACGAAGCGCTTTTTGGTAGCCAGTGAAACGGGCGGTTGAATCAGGCTGATTAGCGAGCCCTTTTATATGAGCAATGTTCACGTGCCCTAATTGCAATAGGTGCAAGGTGGCAATATAACCGCCGAGTACATTGTCCACATTAATGCAACGTACATTATTACTAACAATTTGGTGGCCGACAGCAATGATGGGAATCGATTGAGCATATTTGAGGATTTGATCGCTTTTTAAACTGCCTGTCACTATGATCATTCCATCGACATTGCTTCTGGCAAGGTACTCCAGTGCATGTGCTTCCAAGTTTTTCTGCCACTGACCTGTGGCAATCACCAGTGAATACCCTTGGGTCATTAATACCTTCTCCATGTCATTCAGAATTCGACTGGTGTGAGGGCTCTCTGCGTGCTGCACTAATACACCAATAGTCATCGAACGCTTATTGCCTAGATGACTGGTTGGGTAACTAGGTTTGTAGCCAAGGGTTTTAATTGCACGTTCAATATTTTGGCTTTTTTCATCCGATACGTAAGTTGTGCGATTCAAAAAACGAGAGACAGTGCTTGCCGAAACCTCGGCAAGCTTAGCGACATCATAAACAGTGGGTGCTTTCTTTGATTTTCTCATGGCGATGTTTGGCCCTTTAGAAGCACTCCTTCTCCACACAGAGAAGGAGTCTATCGTTTCTTTTTACTGTGTATCCCAACATATATTGGCGATCACAAATTGACACTCACCATTAGTAAATAATGAGAAGGGCGTGTCGAGATGAGTAAAACTTAATCCCTGCTCTGAGAAATGTGAACAAGCAATGTTCACGCGCGTAAAGCTATCATTGATGGTTGAAAAGTAGTGGCTGACGTCCACTTTAACCACGTTATCAATATCCCCCAAACATCCAGGAACAACGGCGCGTTGCAGTGACAAATAAACAGGTTCTGTTGCCGCTCTGAGCACTTTAATCTCAAAACTGACCACACCATGCGCATTATCGTAATGGCTGAAATCTTCCGCTTGCCCTAGCCCCGTTTGCGCATAAACCATTGCTCCCCCCCCCAGAATGTCTACCTCAACGGCATCTTGCTGCTGCTGGTAGTTATACGGCTTAGTTCGGACAGCACCGAGTTTCATCACGTTGTTGCGTGAGACATCCACACCCATCCAATGTTCAGCATCCGACACTTTAAGTTGATAATCGCCTATCGTCGCCATAATGCCATACAGATGCTCTGCACGTGTTGCTTGCCATTTTACTTCTTCTGAGTCGATATCTAAATCAAGGTTATCCAAATCTCGAGTTTGTTTTTTTTCAGCGTAATTAAGCCCATAACCGTATTCAAATAAAGGAGCATGTTCCCCAACAGGAGACTGCTCACATTCAGGCACGACATAATTGGGAATATGAGGAGGAATACGGTTCACACAGGTGCTGCGCTTTTTATTGGGCCAACTGAATGACAAGGTACCAGAGAAGTCGATATTAACTTCACCATTCTCTTTAGCCACTAAAACATCAGTAATGCCACGTCCTTCGCTGCCGGGTAAAAATGCCGCAACAAAAGCATCAGACAAGGATATTTCTTCATTGACAAACAGTGGACGACCGCTAAAGAAAATCGATACCACTTTTACGCCGCGCTTATGAAATGCTTTGATTTTTTCGCTATCTGCTCGGTAGCGACGTTTCAAGGTTGAAAACTCCAAAGATTGCCACGCTTTGATGTCACCCATCATTTCAGAATAAGGATCTTCACCAAACACCACAACCGCAATATCACCTGCTTGCCAATCACCTGTTAATTCTGGATCGTAGCAAACATTATCTATGCCCAATTCGGCTTCTAACGCCATTTTCACTGTGGTGGCTCCGGGGAAATCGGCTAAGTTATTTTCATCCCCTTGCCAAGTGAGGTTCCACCCGCCCGCTTGCTTTTGCAAATCATTGGCACCGCTGCCCGTTAACACAACCTTGCACCCACGTTTGAGCGGTAAAATACCCTTGTTATTTTTCAACAGTACCATCGATTGCTGCACGGCTTGGCGAGCGATAGCACGATGTTCAGAGCAACCAATCAGAGATTGCTGACCAGCCAAAGCTCGCGCTGAAGGATGTGGTTTTTTCCATAAACCCGCGCGCATTTTCACCCGTAAAATACGCGTCACAGCATCATCAATTCGGCTCTGGCTCAGTACTCCACTTTTTGCATCGCTCACCGCCTGACGATAGGCCGATTGCCAATGCTCACGGATAGGGATCATTAAAATATCGTTACCCGCATTGATAGCGTAAGTCGCATTACCATCGGTACATTTACTGACTTCAGAATGACCATGCCAATCGGTTACAACTAATCCATCAAAGCCCATTTGATCTTTCAAAACATCAGTGAGTAGGTACTTACTGCCATGAATTTTGAGGTTGTAATCACCTGAAATGTGCGGTGCGTGATCGTAGTTCGCTTGGTTATCCCACGAATTAAATGAAGACATCACCACTTGCGCACCGGCATTAAGGCCACTGAAATAGCCCATGGCATGCACGTTACGCAGCAGATCTTCACTGTAAGTATTGCTGCCGCGATCAACACCATTCACTGTGCCGCCATCGCCCACCCAATGTTTGACGTTTGAGATCACATGATGCTCACCTTGTAAGTCAATGGCGTCACCTTGCAAACCTGCGACCATTTCACTGGCATAAACATAAGTCACTTCGGGGTCTTCAGAGTAACCTTCATAGCAGCGCCCCCAACGCAAATCACGAGGGGTGGCTACGGTTGGTGCAAAGGTCCAATCAATACCCGTCGCGGCGATTTCCAGCGCGGTAATACGGCCAATTTTGCGAATTAAGGCAGGATTGCGCGCGCACCCCAACCCAATATTGTGCGGAAATACGGTTGCACCAAAGACGTTATTGTGGCCGTGTACTGCGTCAGTCCCCCACATAAACGGAATATGAAATGGGCGACCTTGATAAGCTTTTTCTGCGGCAAACCAGTATTCATCTGCTTTCGCTACCCATTCACTGGCTGGTGCATGTTTATTGCTGTTTGGCCAAGAGCCACCACCATTGAGTACCGTACCAATCTTATAATCGATGATTTCTTGCGGCGTAATATCGCGGATTTCTGGTTGGATAATCTGGCCAATTTTTTCTTCTAAGGTCATCAACCCTATGATTCTTGCTACTTGCTGTTCAATTTCAGGGTCAGCTTTGATTGCTGATTCTATTTTGGGCCAAACGTCGAAATAAGGGGCTTGCTTTATTATTGTCATCGTCTTGTTCACCATTAAAAACTGGCCAATGAGTTTTCACTCAGCGCATCAAAAATATGAATCGCATCTAGGTCGAGATAGAGTGTAACCTTCGTCACCTCTACCTCTGCCGCTTGGGTTTCCACCATCAAAGGCTGGCCTGCAACATGGGTTTTCAACAAAATACTCGCACCGAGCAACTCTTTATCTTTGAGCGTAACGGCGATTGGCAAGACGCGTTCATGGTTAACTTGTTCTGCGCGTAAGTGAATATCGGTGGGACGAATACCGACATGCAATGCGAGGTTTTTAGACGCATGCGCTTTAAATCGCTCGGGAAGCGGGATAAAGATGTCACCCAGTTGGATAAGCCATTCGCCATCTTGCTGGATAAGTTGTGCATCAAGCATGTTCATCGAAGGGTTACCAATAAACTGCGCCACAAATTTGTTCGCCGGGCGTTGAAACACCTCTGTTGGCGTACCGACTTGCGCAACATAGCCATCTTTGAGGATCACAATGCGATCAGCGAGCGTCATGGCCTCAATTTGATCATGCGTAACATAAATAGTGGTGGTTTTAAGCTGACGATGTAACTGCTTGATCTCTTCGCGCATCACACCACGAAGTTTGGCATCTAAGTTAGAAAGTGGCTCATCAAACAAGAACACTTTTGGCGTACGCACCATGGCACGCCCCATCGCCACGCGTTGGCGTTGACCGCCGGATAACTCTTTAGGCTTACGATCAAGGAGCGGGTCAAGCTCTAACATTTTTGCCGCTTTACGCACTTCCTTATCGATTTCAGTCTTTGGCATGCCTTTTAACTTCAATGCAAACGCGATGTTTTCATACACGCTCATATGTGGGTAAAGTGCATAACTTTGGAACACCATCGCTAAGTCTCTATCTTTGGCATCTACGTTATTCATCCACTTGTCACCAACGTAAATATCACCGGCCGTAATCGACTCCAGCCCCGCCAACATGCGTAATGTGGTTGATTTTCCGCAACCCGATGGGCCAAGAAATACCACAAACTCACCATCATTCACCGTGAAATCAAAATGCCTAACAACATCCACATGACCAAACGACTTCTTAATGTTCTTAAATTCAACTTTTGCCATAATTTTTCTCCTTCACACTGCGCCTTCTTTCAACAAAACCACGCCAGCATGAGTAACTAAAATAAGGGATTAAAGGCCAATTAGCCTTTTACTGCACCGGATGTTAAGCCGCTTATCATCTGTTTGGACGCAAAGAGATAGATAGTCACCAGCGGCAATATAGAAATGGTGGTGCCAAGCATCACCGCACCCCAAGGCGTATTTGGAATGCCTTGCACGCTACGTAACGCCTGAGTAATGACGTAGTTTTCTGGCGATGTGAGCACCACTAACGGATTCATGAAGCTGTTCCAGAAAAAGACAAACTGTACAATCGCCAGTGTTGCCAACGCTGGTTTCATCAACGGCAAAACAACGCTCCAGTAAGTACGAAACTCTCCCGCGCCATCGAGTTTGGCCGCTTCTAATAACTCTTTAGGAATAGAGGCCATCACGTGTTGGCGCATTAGAAAAATCCCGAACGGAGTAGTGGTAAACGGCAGCCAAACTGCCATGTGGTTATCCATCAAACCCAGAAATTTCACGATCATAAAATAGGGGATCAAGCTCAAGACGGGTGGGATCATCATGGAAGCCACCAACATGCCAAATAGCGCGTTCTTACCTTTGAACTGAAACACAGCAAATGCGTAACCGCCCATACTGCAAAACAACAGTGAGATAGTGGTGCCTAAAAAGGCAATGTAGATAGAGTTAAACATCGCCTGCCAAAACGGCATAATCTGCAACAGCTTTGCATAGTTAATGGCTAAGCTATCCCCAATGGCAAAGCTGATGCCTGAACCGAAGATTTCCGTACGATCGCGCGTTGATAGCAGCGCCGACCACAAAAATGGGAAAACTGTGATCAACGCCGAGACAATCAATACAACCGCCAGTAGCGCCATCATTACTTTGGTGATGAGTTCGATGCTGCGATCACTGAGTTTTAAAGCGTGGATTGACATGCTATTACTCCCCTAACCCTTTTTTACCAAAGAAGAAAAACTGAATCGCAGTACAAGTTGCAATCAGCGCAAACAGCAGCCAAGAAATAGCGGATGCCGTGCCCATCTCTAGCCACTCCCAACCCACTTTGTAGAGATACATTGAGATGGTTAAGCCTGCTTGGCCTACGCCTCCGGTGCCGCGCGTTAATACAAACGGTTCTTCAAACAGTTGTAAGTTGCCAATGATGGTCATGGTGACGGCAAAGAAAACGAAAGGGCGAATCATCGGCAGTGAGATATTCCAAAAACGGCGAAAAGCGTTAGCGCCATCCATCCGCGCGGCCTCTAAAATTTCTTTGGGAATGGTCATTAAACCTGTGGTGTACAACACGATGTTAAAACCGGTGTATTTCCAAAAAACCATGATGGCAATCGAGGGTTTGATCATGTTGGCATCATCTAACCAACGGATAGGCTGATACTCATTAAGCCAAGAAAATGCCCAGCCAAAGACACTGCTATCAGCTAAAGCCATTAAGCTTTGGTTGATGATGCCCGAATTGGGTGAATACATATTGAAGAAGATGAGCGACGCCGCCACCGTTGAGGTAATGAATGGCAAAAAATAAGCGGATGTCAGCCAATGACGCAGCCGATCGCCCAATGAAACCAAAATATAGGCCACTGGAATAGCCACTAAATGTTGAGCGACGCCCGAGGTTATCGCCAACCACAATGTATTGCTTAATGAACGCCACAACCAAGGGTCGGTCAATGCAACTTGGTAGTTATCAAATCCCACATAATTCATGGCGGCAACCCCTTCGACGGGGTTCCACGCATGAAAAGAGAGATAGACAGAAAACAGGAGAGGAAAAACTCCAAAAACAGAAAAAATAATCAAAAACGGCAATAGAAACCCGTACGGTGTAAGCGCTTTCAAACTCAGGTGAGAAAAAAAACGTCGACCCGATGGCGCTTGCACAGCGTTGCTCGTAACGTGATTCATAATAACGACCTCTTAGGCATAACATCATGCCTTCTATAACTTACGCTTAGTGAACCACCAGCACCGCTGGCGGTTCTTTTTAATGATGACAGTGCTATTGCATATTACGGGTACGACGCTGAATTAAACGTTCTGCATCTTTCAATGCGGCTTTGATGTCTTTGCCTTCATCCAACACTTCCATCAGTGCATTTTCTAAGATGATAGAACGAGCCACATGGTCGCCTTTCGCAGGCGCGACTGGTTTGATGTTTTTTGCCACATTCGCAAACAACAAACGCGCTTTTTGACCACCTAGAAATTCAATTTCTTCATTGAACATTGGGTCATCGTAAGTCGTGACATTAGAGGGGAACGCGGCAATCGTTTCGAACGCTTTAAGCTGCACATCACGGTTGGTTGTCATGTACTCAATCAGTTTCCACGCATCATCTTGATGTTTTGATTGAGTAGGGATTGAGAGAAATGAACCGCCCCAACTGCCGTAAATACCATCAGGAAGGTTTGATACGGCCCATTTGCCTGCTGTATCTGGCGCAATCCAGTTTTTCAGATGTCCGAGTAACCACGCACCAGAAAGCTGAGTAGCAAAAGTACCGTTACGGAAACCTTCATACCATTCGTTAGACCATGCCAAAATTCGGCCATCTAGCCCTTTTTCACGAATCGTTTTTGCCACTTCAAATGCATGTACAAAACGTTCGGAAGTGACGACTGAATTTCCCTTACTATCAAAATACAATCCTTCGCCGTCAGGAACCGTGGTAAAAATGATCGCTTGTGCTACATCAGCGGCGGATGCAATCAGCTGTACGTTTTGTTTCTTCAATATTTCACCGGCTTTGATGTAGGAGTCCCAATCTTTTATCGCTTGATTGATGTCAATCCCCGCCTTTTCAAACACATCGGTTCGGTAGTACATAACGCCTGGGCCAAGATCGACAGGAATGCCATACATATGGCCATCACCCCCCTTACCTTGTGCCCAAGCATAAGGTGCGAAATGGTCTTGGAATTTGTCCGCGCCATATTTTTCCGACAAATTGACTAAGCCACCGGAGGCAACAAAGGGACCAATTTTCTCTACATCAACCACAATCACATCCCCCGCTCCGGATCCTGTGGCAAGGTTCGTCGTCAGCTTGGTGTGGTGGTCGCCGTGGTTATTCATTAAATAGTCAACCTTGATACCACTCTTTTGTTCAAAGTCCGGCAATAAGACTTTCAAACTGCTATCAAAGTCGGGAAAACCGTCTAAACGGATGGTGTGGTCGGCAGCATATGTAAGCGAAGAAAATCCTAAAGCCACGGCGCTTGATAGCACTAAGGTCTTAAATTTCATGATTCATCCTTAATATCTTTATTGTTAGGTTTATAGGGTGTTGAATAAATTTTTGACGGAGTCTCGTATCACCAACGAAGGGGATAATTTGAAGTTCACGTCGCGTTTGTTTTTGTGCAGCTTTTGAATAACGAGCTGAACCGCTTCTAAGCTCATCTGTTCAAGAGGGAAATTCACGGTCGTTAACGCGGGGGTGAGGTAACGCGCGAATAAAATATCGTCAAATCCAACCAAGGATATGTGTTGTGGTATTTGCAACCCGACACGGCGCAACTCTTCAAATGCACCAAATGCCATATGATCGTTTGAAGCAAATACGGCGCTAAATTCACAGTGACGCATCAGTAATTTGCGCATCGCTTTGACGCCGGATTCTTCGGTAAAACCAGCTTCAGACACGAGCGCTTCTTCATAGTCAAGCCCAGCTTCTTCCAACGCTTTTCGGTAGCCTTGCAGACGACCTCGCGCATCAGATTTATCCAATGGCCCAGTAATGCAAGCAATTCGTTGATGACCCTGACTGAGTAAATACTGTGTCGCCAAAAAGCCACCTATCTCGTTATCAATGTCAATACAGCTGCTGGCCATTTCAGGAATAAAACGGTTCACTAGCACCAAATGAACCCCTTGTTGATCCAATTCAATCAAGTAGTCATCGGTTAGATGTTGAGTATGGAGAATTAATGCATCGACTCGGCGACCTAGCAGAAATTGCACCGACTCTTTTTGTCCTTGCTCTGTGTTCGAGCCTGCCGTCACGACGACGTGGTAGCCAAACTTACGCAGTTGCTCTTCAATGTTATGCAAAATGCTTGAATAAAAAGGGCCCCCTAATTCCGGTACTATGATGCCGATGCTCCCCGTACGGCTTGAGGCCAGTGCTTGAGCAATAGAATTGGGGCGGTAACCAAGATCTTTAATCGCCTTTTCGACTCTGAGTTTTTTATCGTGGCTAACACGGCTAGTTCCATTAATCACCCGCGACACCGTCGCTTGCGATACACCTGCATGATCAGACACATCTTTAATTGTCGCCACTCTCGCCTCACAACATTACTGACAAAACCAACAAGAAACCGCTTTCGTGAGCTAGTATTCAAGATATCCCCTCGCTTTAGCGTGAGAGAAATCACATCGAACTAGGCACACAAATGACAATTATCTAAACATTGAAAGCCACAGCAGTTTCCCAGGCAGCCATGAAACTGTTTCATGGCAATCGGAAGAGAGAAAAAGATGGTGGCCGATTACCGTAAATAAAAAAGGGCCACTAATGTGGCCCGAAAGCGTAAGTGTATCGCTGGAGGTTAAAAACCACGGCAGGCATCGAGCGAGCCGTGAAAAAAGAATGGACAGTTAATGATCAAATATGGGGTTACCACCACGCTTCCCACATCGCGCCAATCGTTACCGTATCTGGGTTACTTGCGGCTTTAAATAGGCCGTCTTTGTCGATCACAGTTTCGTTATCGGCATCACCCAAAGTGGCATAGAAACGGAGCATTGGTCGAGCGCCTGCACCTTTACCAAACGAAATGTTCTGCGATAGTGTCACTTTCCAAGAAGAGTTGGTGGCGTCAATGTTGTCAAAATCTACAACATCATAGCCAGCTTCTAACCACGTTGAGTTGGTCTCATCCCAAAAATACATCGGGCGAACCAACACGTTGTAGTTAGTACGGTCATACTGTTTGTATGCACCATCTTCGTAGGCTTGATAAGCCGCTAGGTATTCAATCGCCGCATTGTCTCCCAGTGCCTTACTCCCATCAAAGCTCACCAACAACGCTGATTGATTCTCCGTTTTCCAAAAAACACTGTCTTTGGCGTTATCAGCATAACGCACCACCAAACGGTCATCCCCAAACTTCAATTCACCCGCCACTTGAAACGCGTTGAGTTTTTTGGCCGTTGGATCCGAATTGTCATCAAAGCCATAGTTAGCATAAATGCTGATATTGGTTGTATCAGAAAATTGAATGCCGTGGATTTTGGTGGTCAATGCGTAATTACCATCTGGATGATCGCTAGGAGAAGCCCCCGTTGCACTGACGACACTGGCGTCGAATTTAATGCCTCCTAGATTAAGGTTGTAGAAACCACCACCTTGCCCATCATGCGTCATCCAAAAATAGTCGTTCAAATTCGTTGAAATACGTTGGTGAAAGTCTCGACCAGCCCATACATAAAGTTCAGGTTGGCTTTCAAAAATGTTGGTTCCGCCAGCGTAAGCTTTAGGCACACCCACCTCATCACCCCAATGGTTGAACATCACCACCACATCCCAAATAGCACCGCTGTCACTGACGAATCCTTTACCAAATTGGAACTCACCACCGTTACCTTCGTTTCCTAAACGGCCTGTTGAGTTACCGTTTAAACGGCCATTGGTTTCAACCAGTTTGACATCGCCATTTTGGTAGGCTGCACCATAGCGAGCATAACCAGAAAATACGATACCCGCGGGAACGTTTATATCTGGTGTCAGCACCAGTGGTTGTTGATCTTGATCCAACACCTCAGGATTTGGCATTGGATCGTTGGCAAAAGAAGGAGCAGAAGAGAGTACGGCAGCCACAGCTAGGGATAGAGGTAGAAGCTTATAATTTTTCATGTTAAGTCCTATTAATCACTTGGTTTGTTTTTGTTCTGTGGTCAGTTTAAAAAATGAAACAAGTGAAAATTAGGTGTCGCTTCACAGCGCGCTCGACTGCTTTTGGCGATGAAACTGAGGAAGAGCGTTATTGTTATTTTTTATTAACACCATCAATACATTAAACGCAAATTGATTCACAAAACAGAAATGAAATCGGTTTCATTTCATAGAAATAGGACGAGTTCATCACGAGATTAACGCTCAAGTATTCACCAAATGGTTAGGTTTTTATGAAACATTTCATCAGTATGATGATTTTCATGTCATTGCACGAAACAACTCGATGGGGATGAACGTCGCTCTCTTCACGTATAGCTGTTAACATACTCAACGCACATAACGTACAAACCATTCTGAGCTTGTTTTTCACCGCACAGGCCACATATTAAAACCTCTACCCATATAGTTGAGCCGAGCAATGTCAAACACCACTCCGTTATCTCCACCTTCACTCACGCGCCAACTCTTGCAAATGACTTGGCCGATGATGTTTGGTGTGCTGTCCCTCATGAGCTTCCAACTGGTCGATAGTGCGTTTATCGGCCAACTTGGCGTGTTACCCCTTGCCGCGCAAGGGTTTACATTACCCATTCAGATGATCATTATTGGCCTTCAGGTTGGGCTTGGCATTGCGACCACAGCGGTGATTGCTCGCGCATTGGGTGCGAACCAAATTCGCTACGCGAAGCAGCTTGGTGGGTTAGTCGTCGCTATCGGCAGCATTGGGGTTGCTCTGTTTTCAGTGATTATCTATTTACTGCGTCATCCCATCTTAGCGCTACTCAGCGCTCCTGAATCTGTGTATCAGATCGTCGACAGCTACTGGATTTATTGGTTAATCAGTGCTTGGGTGGGCGCGGTGCTGTACTTTTTATACAGCCTGTGTCGAGCCAATGGTAATACTATGTTGCCGGGGACTATGATGATGGTCACCAGCATTTTAAACCTGATTTTAGACCCTATTTTTATCTTCACTTTTGATTTGGGTATTGAAGGCGCAGCGCTGGCGACCATTCTAGCCTTTGGGATTGGTGTATTCGTGGTTGCGCCCAAGGTGTCGAAAAGACACTGGATGCTGTTTGATTGGTCAGATTTGGATGTAGGGAAAAGTATTCGCTCTATCAGCCATATCATGGGGCCGGCCATGATAAGCCAGCTTCTTCCACCGCTTTCTTCGATGCTGGCAACCAAACTATTGGCCAGTTTCGGCACCGCAGCTGTCGCGGCATGGGCGTTAGGATCTCGTTTTGAGTTTTTTGCGATGGTCGCAATATTGGCATTAACTATGTCGATGCCACCGATGGTGGGCCGTTTGCTTGGCGCAGGCCAATTGCAAGACATTCGAAAATTGGTTCGTGTTGCGTGCCAATTTATTCTTGGGTTTCAGCTCATCATCGCCGTAGTGACCTATCTATTATCCGGCCACCTTGCAGCGCTGATGACCAGCGAACAAAGTGTCGAATCCATTTTGCACTGGCACTTAATGATCGTGCCAATCAGTTTAGGGCCGCTTGGTATCTGCATGTTAATGGTATCGGTTGCTAATGCGTTGGCAAAATCATACACCGCCTTAACCATTTCCGCGCTGCGTCTGTTTGTGTTCTTCTTACCCTGTTTATGGGTTGGCGCTCAAATAGCGGCACTGCATGGCCTGTTTATCGGGGCGTTGGTCGGTAATATCCTCGCAGGCCTTGCCGCGTGGGCGATGTACCAACGTGCACTTCGGCAAGTTGAGCAGCAGAAAAACCATTGAGTTTAGGTAACACAGAGCCAAAACGAGCAATCTAGTCTCAAAAATATGAATCTGGTCTATAGTTAACACACGTTAAGTTGATGAATATTTTCGATAACTATGGACAACAAACCGGTTTTCGTAATTGCGGCGGAAGTGGCAGCAGAGCTAAACCAAAGCGTACTCATTGCAAAAAAATTACTGCTTGTCGCCAGCAATGCCAGAGCTCTGGCTCTGCGTGCGGGCGAAAGTGCCGCAGGTTTTCGGCCAATTACTGATTCGATTGATGATTTAGTCCGCGTCACGCTAGAGGCGTCGCACACCATCAACTTGAAGGCGCAGCGTATCAGCCAACTCGCAACCGCAAGGACTCGTGCACGCGCTGCGCTTGAACGTTTTGAAAATGTGTATATACAAGCGCATAACGCTCGGCATTTACACAGTTTGGATGTCGTACATCATCAAAACCAAGAGGAATATAGCAAACTCAGTCACAGTTTCTACTCTGAAGCTCAAAACCTGCACGAGTTATTGCAAACCTTATACGACAACCTGCGCATTGCACAAATCATCTCGATCATGCTGAGCGTGGAAGCCTCTCAAGCAGATGAGCGATATCAAGCTCAACTGCAAAGCATTGCGAATAACGTCGCTGAACTGGCAAAAGAAATTCAAGCTCACGTCATGCTATCGCTCAAAACATTCTCTCTCTTTTCTCAGGTGAACTATGCAATCAAAAATACTATTTGAACGCGGCCATCATCGCTGGGTGATGTTTGCTCGCGATCCAAACAAACCAGAAAAAATCATTGATACCAACCAATATATGATAGTCAATCGTGATCAAGCGATATTGCTAGACCCCGGTGGCATTGAACTGTTTTCGGCGATGCTCGGTTGCGTCGTGAAAGAAGTGCCGATTGAACATATCAAGCATCTTTTTGCCTCTCACCAAGATCCAGACATCATCTCTTCCCTCGGTTTATGGGATAAAGCACTGCCCAGTGCAACATTACATTCACCTTGGTTGTGGGAAGGGTTTATCCGCCATTTTGGTATGGAGTCAATTCAATTCTCCCCCATCAAAGATGAAGGTGGAAAAGTGTCCTTATCAGGTCACGACCTGCACTTTATCCCAGCACATTATATGCACTCTTCTGGTAACTTTTCGGTTTACGACCCTGATGCAAAAATATTGATGTCTGGCGATATTGGTGCCGCGCTCGACAGCCCTAACGCCTCTTTTTTTGTAGAAGATTTTCAAAGCCATATTCCAAAAATGACTTATTTTCATCAACGTTGGATGCCATCTAACCGCGCCAAAAGTGATTGGATTGAGCGAGTCAGTCAGCTGGATATTGAGATGATGTGTCCGCAACATGGCGCTATTTTTCGGGGCGATGATGTTCAACGATTTTTGGAATGGCTAGATAAGCTGGAAGTTGGCGTAGCGATAAAAAAATAGCACTGTTAAGGCTCTCGATGAGAGCCTTACAAAAAGAGCAAATTAAGCTTGAGTAATGGGTTCACGCTCGACCGTATCGGGCTGATGTTCTGCGACCCAGTAAAGCCAAATCATCACTAGGCACAGCACAAAGCAAAGGCCAAACAGCCAGTTTGAATTGAGGTATCCAATCACCGCCCCCCCAACCAGTGGCGCAATCGCAAAACCTAACGAATAAAGCGCAGCGGCACCAAAGTAAGAACCACGCAAATGGGCGGGAGCCATACGGTCTATTTGTACGTTTAAGGTTGGAAAAGCAATGACTTCGCCCATACTCAAAACAAAGCAAGCAAGCGCCCAACCAATCGGTAAATCTGCGGGGGTAAACAGAAAGCCGAGTTGCGCAAGCCCCATCAATAACATGCCGATCCGAGTTCGTACAAACAGCGGGACGTTTTCTAACCACTTCAACATTGGGAACTGGAAGATGATAATGGTCATGGTATTTACCAGCACTAACCCTGCGACAATTTGCGCTGCATCGGCGGCACTGGTGCGTACAATCACTTGTGGAATAGACGATTCTACCTGCCCATAGATGAACATCATGATGAAGTTCGCCACCATCAACTTCACAAAAATATTATCTTTACTGATCACTCTTAGCGTCGAAGAAAAATTAGGCAAACCAGAGCGATCGGGTTTGGTGTAGCGCCCTTTACGTTCAATACCGATCAGCAGCCAGAAACCAAACAATAAATACGTGCCGCCGGTAAAGAAAAAGAGAGTTTGTGGATGAGAAAGCCCAAACGTAATCCCAAGCAGTGGCCCAATGGCACCACCTAGATTGAGTAGGAAATAGCGGATGTTGAGCGCCAGCTCGCGATCTTTCAAATTCGGCAAGTTATCACCAATCACTGCTTTGCCCGGCGCTTCAATCATTGGTCGCATTAAACCAGTAAGGACGATAAGCACGTAAAACTGCCAGATTTGATCAGCCACACCAATGCCACTGTAGGCAAATGCAGCCATCACACTGCCAAGAACCATCACCCACTTGCGACCAAATTTGTCGGAAAGATACCCTGAATACAGCCCAGTAATTGCTCCTACAACAGCAGAGGTCGCCAACATTCCACCCACTTCAATCGGCGATGCACCATAATCTTGGTAAAGGAACACGATCAAAAATGGCCATGCCATGAAAAAACTGGTACGAGCAATCAATGTTCCGGTTAATACCGTCCACACTGAAAAATTAAACCTTTTTACCCTTTCTAAACGAAATAAGCTTTCCTCTTTCGCCATAAAAACACTCCTTACTTTCAGCCACTTGACCATGCGTTCACACGATGAACATCACATTTCTAATTCTTATTGGGTCAATATATGAAGATAATGTTAATAAAGATAGTGTTTTTTATACGAGGGGGATCGAATCATAAAAACAAGCAGCTAACCCAAAAAAACCTAGTTATTTCGGATGGTTAGATATTCTTTGATTCATAAAAAAACCGCATAACCTTTCGAGTTATGCGGTTGAGACTAGGAAATAGTAGTCGATTTATAGTTTGAAGAAGGCGAGCTGCGCTTTTTGCTTCTCGGCCAATTGTGACAGTTCGGCACTGGCACTGGCGCTCTGGCTGATACCCGTTACGTTTTGATTTACAAGCTCAGACATATTAACCACGTTACGGTTAATATCTTGCGTGACTTGCGACTGCTCTTCTGCCGCAGTCGCCACTTGGGTATTTGAATCATTGATGTCTGAAACCGATTCCGTGATCCCAACAAGCGCATCATTTGCTCGTTGCGTTAACTCACCGTTACGCGCAAGCATCTCAATGCTGGTTTGCATGCTATCGTTTGCAAGAATCGATTGGCTTTGCAGCTCTTCAATGATAACTCGAATCTCTTTAGTTGAACTCTCAGTACGTGCAGCAAGCATGCGAACTTCATCAGCCACGACCGCAAAACCACGACCAGTCTCACCTGCACGTGCCGCTTCAATAGCCGCATTCAGTGCCAATAAGTTGGTTTGTTCAGAGACACCTCGGATCACTTCAACGACATCGTTGATCTGCTCTGATTGCTCTTTTAGACGCAGAACTACGCTCGCAGCATGATTCAGCGATTCTGACATTTGTAAGCTCGCTTGGGCGCTCTCTTTAAAAATAGCTAAGCCTGATTTAGCAAGTTCATCCGCTTCGCGAGCGGTTGAATCAGCGACCGTTGCGTTATCACTCACGTTGTTTGCTGTGCTCGCAAGTTCATTCACCGCCGAAGCAACTTGTTCAATTTCACTCAACTCTTGTTGTGCATTTGACTCTGCTTGCGTCATCACCGCAGCCAGCTCGGTTGAAGCTGACGCCACTTCTTCACTAATACGGTTTAAATGATCTACCGTAGCATGTAACTGAGAGGTAGTCGTATTGACATCTTTACCAAGCTTTGAGATTTCATTCTCGCCATCCGCATCAGCGCGAATGGTTAAGTTCCCCTGCGCTAATTCACGCATCACAGCTTGCAGCTTCTGAATCGGGGCCACAATCATATTGGAAAGGATCCAAGCCACCACAAGAGATAACGCAAGCACAGACAGTACAGTAAACATCGCAGTGTTCATTGCGCTCTGTTCATGTGCTGCAATTTTATCCAATGCTTGATCTGCTTGCTGCTTAACTTTTTTACTCAGGTCAGAAACAGCACTGAGCATATCATGGCCTGTTTCTCTAAACTCGGAAATGTATGACATGTATTCAGTTTCAGATACAGCGCCTTGATCATACCGTTCCAACAATGCCAACATTTGGTTTGAAAGAGTTACGTATTCATCCACACGGCTAAGAATATGAGAAACATCACCTTGATATATTGACTCTTTTTGCAAATTTTTCAGTTGTGTGGCAATGTCATTTGCCGTTTGTTTTAACTCGAGTGGAAGCTCCTTACGATAGCGTGGGTCAATAATCGAATACAGTGCATTAATGCGCATCAAGTTAATATCATCGACTACAAATACGGACAATGTCTCCTCATTTTCTTGAACGGCACTTCTTACAGCCGTAGCCTCAAACTGATCATGCTCTAAATTATTTTTTGTAATCCACAGAGCGACTACTAAGGCAAATGTGGTAATTAAAACAGGAAGCAGTACCTGAACTCGGATAGGCAAATCTTTCAGTGAAAAGTGCATAAATCTCTCTAAAATGTAGCGGTGGCCATAAAACCAAAAGGTAATGCACTGTAATTTATGCTAGATGAAAGCGACTAATGAATATTTATAAAATTATAAATAAAGAACAAACTCAATAAAAACAAACAACTAGAGTTGACAAAGTGATTCTTTTCATCTTTTTTTACAAATTGATATAAAAATGACCACTCGATGAGTGGCCATTAAACCATTAACAATATTTCAAAAATCACCCAATAAGGTTATTTTCTAAGCGCATTCAGTTTGGCTTGTGCTAAACCGAAGATGGTATCAACCGGGTAGCTGCCATCTTCTGTTGCTTCGCCTGCGGGTTTGCCAGTAAAGAGCTCAACCGCTTCAGTGACATGTTCAATAGCCCAGATATTGAACTCCCCTTTCTCGACCGCTTTAACAACGTCAGCGCGTAACATCAGATTGTGCATGTTTGAACGAGGAATGATGACACCTTGCTGGCTGGTGCGCCCTTTGATTGCACACACATCAAAGAAACCTTCAATTTTCTCATTCACACCGCCAATCGGCTGCGACTCACCAAATTGGTTCATCGAACCTGTGATCGCAATATCTTGGCGATTAGGCCGTTTAGAAAACGCAGACACAATCGCACAGAATTCGGCCATGCTGGCACTATCACCATCCACACCACCGTAAGATTGCTCAAATGTGATGGTCGTGGTGAGTGGTACGCGCGCCGTACGGCCAAATACCGAAGAGAGATACGCGGATAAAATCATCACACCTTTAGAGTGGATGCTGCCACCCAGATCGACACTGCGCTCGATATCGATAATGTCACCATCGCCATAGGAAGTGGTGGCGGTAATACGGTTTGGCGCACCAAACATATGATCGCTGGTGCTCAATACCGACAGCGCATTCACCTGACCGACTGCCATGCCTTGCGTTTGGATTAGCGTTGTACCGTTAACATACGACTCCATCACACTGTCTTGCAGGCGGCTCACTCGCATCTCTTGGTTGCTGAGCGCCTCTTCGACATGATTCTGGCGGATCATGTTTGAATTCGCCTGCTTCGCCACATAGTTAGATTCGCGTAACAAATTGGCAATATGCGCCGAATGAAGTGACAGTTTGCCTTGATCGCCCGTTGTACGTGAACTGTGTTCAATGATGCGTGCAATCGCTTTACGGTCGCAATGCAGCATATTGTTGTCGTGCACTATGCTCGAAATAAAACGCGCGTAATGTAGCTCGGTATCGGGCGTACGTTTCATCTCATCTTCAAAATCGGCCGTTACTCGGAACAATTCGCTAAATTCAGGATCGTAATGAGTCAGCAGCTGATAAGTGTGGTAATCACCAAATAGGATGATTTTCACATTTAGCGGGATAGGCTCTGGGTCAAGTGAAACCGTCCCTGTTAGCGTGACCTCTTTTTCCAAAGAGGTAAAACTCATTTGACGTGAACGCAACGCACGCTTTAAACCGTCCCAAACATAGGGCTGTTCAAGCACTTTCACCGCATCCATCAACAACACACCACCATTGGCTTTATGTAAACTACCCGCTCGAATCAACGAAAAATCGGTAAATACTGTGCCTTTAAAAGTCGCCGTTTCGATATAACCAAATAGAGAGTGGTAGTTCGGGTTCTCTTCTACCACGATCGGTAGCTTGTCTGAAGGCTGGCTGACCAGCACATTGACTTTGTAGCGACGCGGCAGACGCTTATCTAAAGAAGCTGTCGCGACTTCGCCTTGCTCACTGTCTTCATCTAAGAAAATGTCCGCATTATCGACGATGTCTTTTTGTAACTCCGTGAGATACGTTTTGATGTCTGGGTAGCCAGAATAATCTTGCTTAAGCTGCTTAATAAAGTGAGTAATGACACCAAGCGTTACTTCATCATTGAGCTTTTTGATCTTCTCACTGTAGGAGTCTTCCCATTCGGTCAGTTGACGTACCATATTGCGTAGGCTGATTTCTAGCTCATCAATGGTATGACTAAAGTGCTCTTGCTCTTTTTTAGACAAGGCGTCAAAGGACTCTTCGGTGTGCATCTCTTCACCGTTCATCGCAACAAATTGATAGTCGCCTTGAGTGGTGATGGTTAAGCTAATGCCTTTATCTTTGGCTTCTTTACTGATGCTATCCAATTCACTTTGCTGTTTTTGTGCCATCTGATTTTTCAGTTTATCGGCACGAGCAAAGTAAATCTCGTTATCAAAAGCTAACGGGATCGCATTGACCAACTTATTCATTAACTTTTCAATGTCTTGCTTGAGTTTAACTCCAATACCCGAAGGTAACTTCAGCACTTTTGGGGTTCGAATATCGCTGAAATTGGCCACATAACACCAATCAAACAACGCCTCGACATCATGCTGATGGCGGTTTAAATAGCGCAAAATCATCGTACGTTTGCCCAACCCATTACGGCCAATCGCGTAGATGTTGTAACCCTTCTCTTTGATCGACATTGCAAATTCGACCGCTTTTTGCGCCCGTTCTTGGCCCACAATCTCATCAACTGGATCTAACTCCTTAGTTGATTTACAAGGGAGTTTTTCTAACTGGGCAACGTGGTAGAGCTGCTCTGCATTCAATCGTTGAATCGCCATCACTCCGCTCCTTAGCTTTTGGATTCTTGTTGTAGTTTGACCTAAGTGTAGAAGCAATTCATTTATATTTTAGCGAGTTACACCTTATTCGCGTTTAACCGAACAAATAATAAACAATCACCACACTTAAAATCGCAAATAACAATTATTTGCATTTGATAATAAATTGCATTTAAATAAGTGAACGCCGTCATTCTGGAGAATTGAGTATGGACTTACAACAGTGCTGGACAAGCTATCTCAAGGCTGAACAACTATTAGCGCAGGGGCATTGGCCACAAGCACACTGTTTGTTTGAAGATGTACTGCATCATATGCCAAGTCATATTCAATCAGCGCTAAACTGCGAACATACAAAACCTTGCCAGTTGGTGTGCTTGATCTCTGGGCTATGTGATGCTGCTGTTTCTCAATCTGAAATTTTCAACCACTTGGGCCAGCATAAACAAGCCTTTGATGTCTTAAATCAATCTTATGCTCTGCTGCAGTTTACTGCGATTGAGCCCAATGCCTTGGTTAACCGCCTTGCCAACGTACTCACTAAACAAAGCGATGACTTGCTCAAACATATGGGTGCTTTTTGTTCAGCGCAGCGCAGTGCGACTTGGATGTTGGAGTTCGAACACGTACAAAAAGCGCACCACTATTTCAACCAACTCAAACGTTATAACCAAGTACAGGCTCAAGTTCTGTCGTCAAACTGTCATTGTTCAACTGAATAATCACCATAGAGTTACCAGTCCGGATAAGACTGACCACCTAGGATCATTCTCAGCCGCTATAAGTAACGTGCTGTAGTCAGGGGATGAGACTTAGGCAGAACCTAACCTCTCACCCTGAAAATGTGTCGAGATGGCATGAGAATTTAATCGATTGCGTTATCAATAGTTGATGTATGTCAAATTGTCGTAGACAATACGCACCCGAGTCTAGGGGCGATCCCTAGACTGCGTTCTGCACTTTTGGAGGAGCGCATTGGTTTTAACTATCGACATTATAGTTAGAGCCTATTTTCTATTTTTGCATGACGCTGCTACCGTTGGCGCATGCTAAATACCTCGTTTTTAAGGGAAAGATGATGGTAATACCTGAAAACAGCAGTATTGTGATTTTTGGTGCTTCAGGCGACTTAACCTATCGCAAGCTTATACCTGCTCTGTATCACTTGTTCGCCAGTGATCAACTGCCGAAATCCTTTGCTATTCTGGGCGTCAGCCGAACCCAATACAGCGATGAGTCATACCGTGAAAAATTAAAGCGCTCTCTTCAGGAAATGGAAAAGACCGTCCCAGATATTCTCGACGCCTTTTGCGAGCACTTGCATTATCAAGCGATCAACACTTCAGATGTTGCAGAATACGCGCAACTCGCCACGCGTCTTGACTCTTTGGCTGATCAATACCAATTCACGCAACGCAACACTCTGTTCTATCTCGCGACGCCGCCGAGCCTTTATGGCGTCATCCCGGCCAATCTCGCAGCGCATGGATTAAATAGCGAAGCGCAAGGTTGGAAGCGTTTGATCATCGAAAAACCGTTTGGTTATGACCTCGCATCGGCTCAAAGCCTTGATATCGAAATTCATCGCCATTTCCAAGAACACCAGATCTACCGTATCGACCATTATTTAGGCAAAGAGACGGTACAAAACCTGTTGGTTTTCCGTTTTGCTAACGGGATGTTCGAACCTTTGTGGAACCGCAATTTCATTGACTATGTCGAAATTACAGGCGCAGAATTTTTGGGCGTCGAAGAACGCGGTGGCTATTACGACGGTTCTGGTGCGGTGCGTGATATGTTCCAAAACCATTTACTGCAAGTGTTAGCTATGGTTAGCATGGAACCACCAGCCGCCATTAATGCCGATTCAATTCGTAACGAAGTCAATAAAGTGCTGCAAAGCCTGCAACCGCTTTCTGATGATGACCTACGCCACAACCTCGTACTGGGGCAATATACGGAATCGGAAGTTCGTGGCCAGTTTTTACCCAGTTACCGTGATGAACATGGTGTGGCAGCAGATTCGCGCACTGAAACCTATGTCGGTTTGAAAATGTTTATCAATAACTGGCGCTGGAATGGTGTGCCATTTTATGTGCGTTCAGGTAAACGTTTACCAACGCGCGTCACCGAAGTGGTCATTCACTTTAAGCGTACGCCACACCCTGTTTTTGGACAAAATGCCCCTGAAAACAAGCTCATCATCCGCATTCAGCCCGATGAAGGCATTCAAATGAGCTTTGGTTTGAAGGAGCCGGGTGCGGGCTTTAAAGCCAAAGAAGTCTCTATGAACTTCCATTACACATCACTGGAAGAAACCAAGATGTTGACCGCTTATGAACGACTTCTTTTGGATGCGCTCAACGGTGATGCAACTTTATTTGCGCGTACCGATGCCGTAGAAGCGTGTTGGAAGTTCGTGCAACCTATTTTGGATTTTAAACAAGACCCTCAATCGCTGTTTGGCTATGCCTGTGGCACGTGGGGACCAAAAGAGTCCGATTTGCTGCTACACAATGATGGCCGCGCGTGGCGCTTCCCGTGTAAAAACTTGACCGATACGGATTACTGCGAATTATGATCAATCATAAAATTTTTCAAACCCCAGAACAGGTGGTTGAAACGCTCGCCAATGAAATGCAACGCTATAGCGAGCAAGGTCAGCCGGTTCATATCTCCCTTTCCGGTGGCAGCACACCCAAAATGCTGTTCAAATTATTGGCCAGTGAACCTTATGCACAGGCGATTACATGGCAAAACCTGCATTTCTGGTGGGGTGATGAACGCTGTGTTGCTCCTGACGATGCCGAAAGCAACTTTGGTGAAGCCAATACACTGCTGTTTAGCCAAGTGAACATTCCACCTCAAAATATTCACCGTATTCGCGGCGAAGATGATCCACAAACCGAAGCTAAGCGCTTTGCCGATGAGATGGCAAAAGTCATTCCATCCGTCAACGGTACTCCTGTTTTTGATTGGATTTTGCTCGGTGTTGGCGCAGATGGCCATACGGCATCCCTGTTCCCTAATGTGACCGACTACGAGGATGAGAATTTATCTTTAGTGGCAACGCATCCGGAATCAGGCCAACTTCGTGTCTCTAAAACAGCGAAAGTGTTGGAAGCTGCAAAACGCATTAGTTACCTCGTTCTTGGCGCAGGCAAAGCCGAGATCGTACACGAAATTCACACCACGAAAGCCGAGGATCTTCCTTATCCGGCTGCCAAAGTTAAATCAACAACTGGCGAAACAGAGTGGTTTTTAGATTCAGATGCCGCAACAAAGATTGCGTGAAGGAGAGAAATAAATGAAAGGTGATATCGGTGTAATCGGCCTAGCAGTGATGGGCCAAAACCTTATCCTAAATATGAACGACCACGGTTTTAAAGTGGTGGCTCACAACCGTACCGCGGCAAAAGTCGATGAGTTCCTAGCAGGTCCAGCGAAAGACACCAATATTGTTGGTGCTTATTCACTGCAAGAGTTAGTCGACAAACTGGCGACACCTCGCAAAGTGATGCTGATGGTGCGTGCGGGCCAAGTCGTGGATGATTTCATCGACCAACTGGTTCCTCTACTCGATAAAGGCGACATCATTATCGATGGTGGTAACACGAACTTCCCAGACACCAACCGCCGTGTTGCAGCACTGCGTGAAAAAGGTATTCACTTTATCGGTACAGGCGTTTCTGGCGGCGAAGAAGGGGCACGTTTTGGCCCATCTATCATGCCAGGTGGCGCACCTGAAGCTTGGGAAGCCGTGAAGCCAATTTTCCAAGGTATCTCAGCAAAAACCGAAGCTGGTGAACCTTGTTGTGATTGGGTGGGTAACGACGGCGCGGGCCACTTCGTTAAAATGGTACACAACGGTATCGAATATGGCGACATGCAGCTAATTACCGAAGCTTATCAGTTTATGAAAGACGGCTTGGGTTTAAACCATGATGAAATGCAAAAAGTGTTTGCTGATTGGAATAAGACCGAGCTCGATAGCTACCTAGTGGAAATCACCGCTGATATCTTAGGCTACAAAGACGAAGATGGTGAAGCTCTGGTTGAGAAAATCCTCGATACTGCTGGCCAAAAAGGCACAGGTAAATGGACGGGCATTAACGCACTCGATATGGGTATTCCGCTGACGCTGATCACTGAGTCAGTTTTCTCTCGTTGCCTTTCAGCATTGAAAGATCAGCGCGTTGCTGCCGAAGCGCTGTTTGGTAAGAGCAATATGCAGATCGAAGGTGATAAACAAGAGTGGGTTGATGCACTTCGTCAAGCGCTACTTGCGTCTAAGATCATCTCTTACGCACAAGGCTTTATGCTAATGCGCCAAGCGTCTAACGAAAATGGTTGGAATCTTAACTACGGTAACGTGGCATTGATGTGGCGTGGTGGTTGTATCATCCGCTCCGCATTCCTGAGCAACATTCGTGATGCGTTCGAAGCTAACCCAGAAATCGCCTTCTTAGGTTCAGATGCCTACTTCAAGGGCATTTTGGATAACTGCCTAGCGGCTTGGCGTAAAGTAGCGGCCAAATCAATGGAAGTCGGCATTCCAATGCCATGTATGACCTCCGCGCTCACTTTCTTAGATGGCTACACCACCGCTCGCCTACCGGCTAATTTACTGCAAGCCCAACGTGATTACTTTGGTGCTCACACTTATGAGCGTACTGACCGTCCACGTGGTGAATTCTTCCACACAAACTGGACTGGTACAGGCGGCGATACGGCGTCTACCACTTACGACGTATAAAAAATTCGGCTTACGATGAAAAAAGGACTAGCTAAGCCCCTTCATCTACGCCTATAATTTGACCGTCATGGAGGATGTTAACTAGGTTAACATCCTCTATTTTTTTGTTTCCAAAACTACATGAGATCCAAAGATGACCATCAATAAGTTCTATGTACTTGTCCCACAGGCTGTGGAAGAAGACACTCATAGGGAAAATGAAGTTCAATCTGCTATGGAAGCTCAACGTCAGGCATTAGTGCAACAAGCGCAGAAACAAGGCGCAGTAGCATAATCCATAAGCAGAGTGTGGCAACACGCTCTGCTTATCACTCCTCTCTACCTCATCTATAGGCATATCGTTTGCCAATCATGATGCATAAAATACTCCTTTAAGTGATCAATCAAAGCTCTGACAGCGGGTGATAAATGACGCCGAGAAGGATATAAAGCGTAAATGTCCATTTTCTTCGGTTGCCAATGCGCTAACACCTGCTGTAAATCCCCCCTTTCTAACGCACCCTTGGCTAGATAAGTCGGCTGTAAAGCAACGCCCATCCCGTGGATAGCCGCATGTAACAAAGTGGTAGCTTCATTCGCAGTTAGCTGGCATGGCACCTCCACCGATTGGTGCTTATCATCTTGTTTTAAATGCCAAATATGTCGCTCAAAGTTTTTGTATCCAAGACAACGATGCAGTGAGAGATCGCTTGGTGTGAGTATTGGCTCACAGCGCATGAGATAGTCAGGAGAGGCAACCAATACAGAATCACATTGGGCGATAGGGCGCCCGATTAAAGAAGGATCGGGATCGGCTGCAATACGGATCGCTAAATCAATTCGCTCTGCAATCAAATCTGCGGTTTTATCCTGTACATCAATATCAATTTCGATATTTGGATGCGTATTCAAAAAAGGTTTAACGGCCGGGATCAGTTGAGAAAAGCCAAACGACATGCTGGTCGCAATCCGGATTTTTCCAGATAACGACTGTTGATCCATCAACTGATGTTCTAATTGCTGCGCTTGCTCGACCCATAATTTTATCGCGTCTAGGCATTGAACTCCTGCTGATGTGAGCGATACTTTTCGTGTGGTTCGGTTTAATAACCGAGCTTGTAACCAAGTTTCCATGGTTTCAACATGCCGAGTCACCATAGGACGAGAAATATCCAGCCGTTCCGCTGTCGCCGTAAAACTTTGGGTAATCGCTATATCTAAAAAGACCTGAGCTGCTGTGAGTTTGTCCATGATTAGTTCTAATTAAGAAACAATGATGTCAATTATTAGCTATATATCCGAACAAGTCTAATTCGTATGATAGCTCCCGAACCGATAACATACTCTTTGGATAAATAATCATGAAAACACTGACTCTACTTACCGCAACCACACTCATCAGCAGCACCGCGTTTGCAGCACAACAACCTTTGACACTTGACGTCTACAATGCAGATGGCAATAGCTTCCATGTCAACTCCACTTTGGTTTATGGCGAAACAGAAGCGATGGTGGTTGACACTGGCTTTACTAAAGCCGACGCACTCCGTATTGCAGCAAAAGTACTCGACTCTGGCAAAAACTTAACCACGATTTTTATTAGCCAAGCTGACCCTGATTACTACTTTGGCGCTGAAGTACTGCATGACATGTTTCCACAAGCGAAAGTGCTGACGACTCCTGACGTACGTGCAACGATTGCAGAAAAACTCGAAGGTAAACTGGCATTTTGGGCTCCCAAAATGGGTGCAAATGCCCCTGTAAAACCAATACTACCAACGGCTTATAATGGCAAAACCTTAACCATTGATGGGCAAACTATTGAAATTCGCGATGCGGATGGAGAATTAGCGCATCGTCCTTATTTATGGATACCAGCCAATAAAGCGATTTTAGGTAACGTCGCGGTATACGGAAATGTTCATTTATGGATGGCTGATGCACAAAGTGATGCGAGCCGCCAAGCTTGGGCGCAACAACTTGATCAAATGAAAGCACTCAAACCAAACGTAGTGATCCCGGGGCATATGACTCCTGGAACAGCGCTTGATGCTTCTTCAATTGAATTTGCACAACAATATCTTATGGATTTTGCTAAAGCCAAAGCAAACAGCAAAGACAGCGCTCAGTTAATTCAAACCATGCAAAACCTTTACCCTAATGCTGGCCTACCAATGGCTTTAGAAATTGGTGCCAAAGTTCATATGGGTGAGATGAAATGGTAAACGTCCACTATATTTTCGACCCAATGTGTGGCTGGTGTTACGGAGCAACCTCTCTGATTCAGCAGTTGAATGAAATGAGCGGAGTCAAACTGCACCTTCATCCGGGTGGAATGATCGAGCGATCGCCTCTTTCAGATGGTTTTCGCCAACATGTACTGCAAGCTGATCAGCGCATTGCTCAGCAAACAGGAGCCGTATTTGGGGAAGGTTACATCGCCAAAATCAAAAGTGGCGAAACCGTGATATTGGACTCATACGTTACAGCTCAAGCCATTATTGCAGCGCAATTACTCGGTGTATCGCCAAGTGTTATGCTCAAAAGCATTCAACAAGCGCACTACCAGCAAGGTTTGCCTGTGGCCGATACTGACACATTGGCACTGTTAGCCCAATCGCTTGACCTAGAGCCAAATCAATGGGAACAAGCGATGGAGCAAGCTAAAGCTCAGTTACCAGAGCAGTTAGAGCAGACGCAAAGCTTAATGGCGCAATATCAGCTTTCTGGTTTTCCCTCGATTGTGTATGAAGCAGAGGGGCAATGGCGAACCGTATCTGTTAGCCATTTCTATAATCGACCGCAGCAATGGGCTGATTTCTGGAAAAATATGACTCAGTAATTAGTGCCTCATCCCTCTCTTGACTAAAGAGAGGGATTTTTCCATCTACTTGTTCATCATTTTGATGCTTTTACGCACCACTAAAGTCGGCTCTAATTGGACAATTTGCGGTTCGAGCGCTTCGTTTTCTAAACGGGCAAGTAAGGTGTCAACTGCCGCTTTACCTAAACGATATTTGGGTTGATGAATAGTGGTTAGAGCTGGCGACATAAAACGGGCGATGTGAATATCGTCATACCCCATCAGCGAAAGATCTTCAGGAATGCGGATCCCTTTTTCATTAGCTGCATTAATCACCCCCATTGCCATCATGTCATTAGAGACAAAAATCGCACTCGGCAATGGCCCTTTAGCTAACATTTTATTGAACGCTTCGTAGCCACCTTCACATTCAAAATCGGATTCAACAATCCAATTGGGATAAATGTCCAAACCTGCTTCCAAGACAGCGCGCTTATAGCCTTCATAACGCATTTGAGCTTGGTGTCGAATCAATGGCCCGGTAATACAACCGATTTCTTTATGACCGCACTCAATCAAATAGTTCGCCGCAATATAACCACCACGTAAAGAGTTATCTTGTATTTTATCGCTAGGAAAGAGCATTGGGCCCCAATCCATCACCACGACAGGGATATCTGGGTAGCGTTCAAAAACGTCAATCCGCTCACCTTCTAAGGTGGAACACATCAAAAGTAATCCATCAACGCGCTTTTGCAGCAGCGTGTTGATAGAGGCTTGCATTCGCTGGCTATCCCCTTCGGTATTACACAAAATAAGGTTATAACCTTTGTGGTAGCAACTGCGCTCTACCCCTTTGACCACTTCGCCAAAAAAGGGGTTAGTCGAAGTGGTCACTAACATGCCAATGGTGCGCGTTCGGTTCATTTTGAGACTGCGAGCCAATGCTGACGGGGCATAGTTCAGATCTTGCGCGGCTTTATTGACACGCTCAGCAATTTCATCGCTCACATAGCGAGATTTATTAATGACATGGCTGACGGTAGACGTGGATACGCCGGCTAATCTTGCAATATCTTTCATTGTCGCCATGTCTGTTTTTCCTATTCTATTGATGCTGAGCGAGAAACGCGTCCACTTCTACTCGGGTGGGTATTGAGGTTTGCGCGCCAAAACGGGTAACAGAAATGGCTGCCGCAGCATGTGCAAATTTAATGGCTGATTCTAAAGGCATATCTTCCAACAAACCCGTTACTAAAGCACCGTTAAACGTATCACCTGCCGCGGTGGTGTCTGTCACATCGACTTTAAAACCAGCAATCAGTTGACCACGCCCATTTTGGCTTAGCCAAACGCCTTTTGCACCTAAGGTGATCAAGACGATTTCAATCCCTTTTTTATGCAGTTCATTGGCCGCTAATTGCGCCGTGTGATCATCATCAACCGTAATCCCCGTTAAGCGCTGCGCTTCCGTTTCGTTTGGTGTGATCACATCGACACATTCTAGCAGAGTATCAGGCAGATCTCGGGCAGGCGCTGGGTTTAAAATCACATTGGTACGATTTTGTTTGGCGATTTGCGCAGCTTTAATAATGCCATCGATTGGCGTCTCTAATTGCATCAATAAATATTTGGCCGCACCAATGGCGGCTAAATCCGGTTCAATGGCATCAGCCGTCAGCTTGTCATTCGCCTCTGCCGAAATACAGATGCTGTTTTCTCCGCTGTCCGAGACTTGGATCATCGCAATGCCCGTCGGACAATTGGGCTGCATTTTAACTCCCGCAATGTTGATACCATCGAGCTTAAAATTCTCACGAATATTGATACCGAATGCATCGTCACCCACGCAGGCAATAAAACCGATGTCCGCTTTTAATCGCGCGGCCGCTACAGCTTGGTTGGCCCCTTTACCACCGGGAATAACTTGATAATGACGACCATGCAGCGTCTCGCCCGGGCGAGGAAATGAAGGCACTTGCAAAACATGGTCAGCGTTAACACTACCTAATACCACTAACTGATTCATAATTTGTCCTTTGTTCATGAGTGAACATGTTTGAAATAGAGCTGGAGAGGTTTGGCTTTTGTGGCTTCACCTGAAAAAACAAACCTATCGAGCCTGATTACTGGTTATTAATGGCTGAGGGGTTATAGAGAAGAGGTAGCTCTCTACGAGCCAGTAAAGAGCTACCTACAGCAAATATTATTTGCTGATGATTTTTAGAGGAACCGGAATGTACTCATCCACTTGTTCGCCTTTTAGCATTTTATCGGCCGTTTCAATGCCAAGTGCACCGATCATGTCTGGTTGCTGAGCAACTGTCGCAGCAAGTTGGCCGCGTTCTACCGCCGCGATACCATCGTCGGTACCATCAAAACCGATGATCATCACCTCTTTGCCTGATGCTTGAACGGCGCGAAGTGCACCCAATGCCATTTCATCATTTTGGGCAAATACGGCTTGAACATCTGGGTTTGCCGCTAGCAGGTTTTCCATTACATTCAAACCTTTAGTGCGGTCAAAATCAGCAGGCTGGCTAGCAAGCAGTTCCATTTCACTGCCTTTCACCGCGTTCATGAAACCTTCTCCACGCTCACGAGCCGCCGATGTGCCGGCAATCCCTTCCAGTTGAATGACTTTGGCTTTTGCACCGATTTTTTCGACGATAAAGTGACCGGCCATTTCACCACCGACTACGTTATCAGAAGCGATGTGGCTCACAACATCACCACGGCTTGCACCGCGATCCAGTGTCAACACTGGCACTTTAGCGCGGTTGGCCATACGAATGGCGTTAGAGACGGCATCAGAATCGGTTGGGTTGATCAAAATCGCTTTAACGCCACGAACGGTTAAGTCTTCTACGTTTGATAGCTCTTTGCTTGGATCATTTTGTGAATCCAAGACGATCAGGTTGTAGCCTAGCTCTTTCGCTTTCGCTTCTGCGCCATCTTTCATGGTGACAAAAAATGGGTTGTTCAGAGTGGATAGTACAATCGCCATGGTGTCTTGCGCATGCGCAGCCACAGAGACAGTGGTGGAAAGTAGAGCAGCAGAGATTAAAGTTGCAAGTTTTTTCATCTTTATAGTCCTTTTTGTAGGGGCCGTTTTAAAGCTAATATGGCTCGCTTTAAAACGGAGGTTTTCTATCGTGTTACTTATTTTTGTTATCCACGAGTACCGCGAGCAAAATAACCACGGCTTTCGCAATCATTTGGTAGTAAGAAGAGACATCAAGCAGGTTCAGCGCGTTATTAAGAAAGCCGATGATCAGCGCCCCAATTAACGTGCCCATAATGCGTCCTTTACCACCCATCAAGCTGGTACCACCAAGTACGACGGCAGCGATGGCATCCAGCTCATAACCCATACCAGCAGTCGGTTGCGCAGAAGAGAGGCGAGACGTGACGATGATGCCAGCCAGCGCAGCCAATAGACCACAGATGGCGTACACACCAATTTTCACGCGATCCACATTAATACCTGACAATCGAGTCGCAGACTCATTGCCACCTAGCGCGTAAACATAGCGGCCAAAACGTGTATGGTTGAGTAAGTACCAAACCGCAGCAAAGACTACCACCATCATCCACACCGGAACGGGAATACCCAATGCGTAACCTGTACCAAACCAAGCAAAAGCATCTGCAGTATCGGTAAAACCTGTCGAAATTGGACGCCCATCGGTATAAACCATGGTCACACCACGCAGTAAGGTCATAGTGACTAAGGTGGCAATAAACGCCTGCACTTTACCTTTGGCGATAATGATGCCGCTAATCGCACCCAGTGCCGCGCCAGCAAGTAGCGCTGTAGGGACTGCGATAATGACAGGAATCTCAAGACCAATCATGGTTGCAGCAAAAGCGCCGCACAACGCCAGTACCGAGCCAACACTCAAATCGATACCTGCCGTTAGAATAACCAAGGTCATCCCCACAGCGATAATGGCGTTGACTGAGGTTTGGCGCAAAATGTTCAGTATGTTGTCAACCGTGAAGAAATTAGGGTTTAAAAAAGAGACAACGACCACTAAAAAAAGCAAAGCAATCAGTGATTTTTGCTCAATGAGCCACTCTTTACTGATCCATTTTCTGCGGTTAGTTTGGGTTGAATTACTCATGCTGTTACTGCTCATGCTGCTTCCTCATTGATCTTTTTGCCTACCGCACAGGCGAGTAGAATCTCTTGGTTGGCTTGTTTGGCACTGAATTCGCCGCTGATTCGACCCTCATGCATCACCAAAATTCGGTCACTCATCCCTAGCACTTCTGGCATCTCTGACGAGACCAAAATAATACTCATCCCTTCGGCTTTAAATTGGTTAATCAATTGGTAAATCTCTTTTTTGGCTCCCACATCAACCCCGCGTGTGGGTTCATCCAAAATCAAGACTTTGGGACGTGTCATCAACCCTTTCGCAATCGCTACTTTTTGCTGATTGCCACCGGACAAATTGCCAATGATTTGATCACAAGATGGCGTTTTGATGTTGAATAGGCGAATAAAATCTTCCACTGCGATGACTTCATCACTGTGTTGAATCTGTACACCTTTGCTAAATTTATTCAACGCACACAGTGACATGTTCTCTTTCACCGACAGGCCAAGAACCAAACCGTCCCCTTTGCGATCTTCTGAAATATACGCGATACCGTTTGCAAGGCCATCTTGTGGGCTGACTGGGTTGATGGTTTTGTTCTCAAGGTTAATCACGCCTCGCTCACTGGGCAGCGCGCCGTAAATCACTTTCATTAATTCAGTGCGCCCTGCGCCCATCAAACCCGATACACCGAGGATTTCACCTCGTTTGAGCGTAAAATTAATGTCATGCACACCTGAGCCCGTAAGGCCGATCACTTCAAGACAAGTGTCACCGTGCTTTACCTCAATACGTGGGTACTGTTCTTCTAATTTCCGGCCGACCATCATCTCAATCAGGCCATCTTCATTGGTGTCAGACACTTTGCACTGGCCAATAAATTTACCATCACGTAGCACGGTAATGTCGTCACAAATTTCAAAAATTTCTTTCAACCGGTGTGAGATATAAACAATGCCGCAACCTTGTTCACGCAGCTCGTTAATCACATTAAATAACGATTCAGTTTCGGTATCCGTCAGCGCATCCGTCGGTTCATCCATGATGATCACTTTCGACTCAAATGAGAGCGCTTTTGCAATCTCAACCATCTGTTGCTCACCAAGGCTTAAGTCACCCAACAAGGTCTTGGAGCTGTGTTTAACGTTTAAACGAGCCAGTAGTTTGTCGGCTGCTTGGTACATTTCATTCCATAAAATTCGCCCCATCGCACCGGTTATCTCTCTGCCTAGAAAAATGTTTTCAGCAATGGTTAATTCCGGAATCAAATTCAACTCTTGGTGAATAATGCTGATGCCCGCTTGTTGTGAATCCCGTGGGCCTTTAAAGGCGGCTGGTTTTCCTTGGTAAGTGATAGAACCCGCATCCAATGAATAGATACCCGTCAACACTTTCATTAAGGTTGATTTACCCGCGCCGTTTTCGCCCATCAACGCCATCACGCGGCCGGGGTAAACATTGAGGCTAGCTTTATCGAGCGCTTTCACTCCGGGGAACGCTTTTTCAATCTCACTGAGCGCTAAAATTGCTTGAGTCATAGTCGATCCTCAATCGCGGCTTAAAACACGACGCCTGCTTGAAAAATAACATTCGCATACGGCGTGCATTCGCCAGTTCTTACCACGGCGCGGCTGCGCATAGTGCGCTCTTTAAAATCTTGATGAGAGAGGTAAGTGACAGCAATCGCTTTCTCGCACAACTCCTCTTCCGCTTTCAGCTCAGCAAGCAGTGCTTTGTGATGCTCAGGGCTTACTTGTGCAAACTCTTCAGCAATGATCACACCTTCAATTTGAGATTCAGAAAGAATCACGCGGACCGTGTCAATAAAACCGGGAATACCGTGAGTTAATGCTAAATCAATACGCTGCACTTCATCGGGAATGGGCAAACCTGCATCACAAATTGTGATTTCGTCGGTATGCCCTAAAGTAGCCACCAAGTAAGAGAGTTCCGAGTTTAATAGGGTACTTTTTTTCATTGTTATACCTTCACGTTAGGCTTTATGTTTCGCTTTTTGACACCTTTCTATCACTCTTGAATCGTTCAAGAAAATCTCATCGAAACGTTTCGATGAATCCTAGCGTAGCAAAAATAATTTGCACGATGCGAAAATAGGTAATGTGATTTTGATCGTTGATTAGTGAGCTGAGGAGTAAAAAAGAGTGAGGATCATCACTGAGTGATTTGTCATTAGATGCTCATTTTTAGCATAGGATTAACACTGAGCCCGTGATTTTCGGTATAGTCACTCCGAACAAAAATCGCATCCATTTGGAACTCAAACATGAAAAAAATAGCCTTGGTATTGTTTACTGCATTCTCACTCGCCGCCTGCTCAGAAGTAGGCAGCGAAGCATGGTGTCAAGATATGAAAGAGAAACCAAAAGGCGAATGGAACGCCGGGCAGGCGGTGGATTATGCAAAGCACTGTGTCTTCCAATCACAAATTGGCAGCGACGCGTGGTGTGAAGATATGAAAGACAAGCCAAAAGGTGATTGGACAGCGAATGAGGCTGGCGACTTCGCTAAGCATTGTATTTTTTAGGATTGGTTTAAATAAAGAGCCTAGCTATGTTGGCTCTTTTAAATCTCATCATTTATTTAAAAAATTTTAATTTAATAAGATCCTCAAAAACGACGTAAGGTATTTTAAC